>SKEF01000153.1_pt1 | contig 70722 bp, 56 predicted proteins | sample 4826691 | NCBI WGS metagenome assembly SKEF01 (sample SAMN11008816, study PRJNA524170) | human gut metagenome | biome: Human fecal sample; material: Feces; isolation source: fecal sample from pouch patient p23, p27 | host: Homo sapiens | place: Israel: Tel-Aviv | collected 2016-08-24
CAGCGTAGTTGCCGCCGCACTTGGTGAAGCCGGTCAGGCCGGGAGCGGCACGGATGTACTCGTCTTCCACATAGATGCGGACGGGGTTGATGCCCTCGGCATAGTAAGCGCCCGAGGGAGCGCAGATGATGCAGAAAATGTAGTGCTTGGAAGCGTGCACGCCCAGACCCACGTCGTTTGCAAAAATGAAGGGACGGATGTACAGGGAAGCACCATCGGAATGGGGCACCCAGTCACGGTCCACGTCCACCAGAGTTTCAACGGCCTGAATGTAGTCTTCCACAGGGATCTTGGGGATGCACAGACGGTCGGCGGAGTCCTGGAAACGCTTTGCGTTGCAGTCCGGGCGGAACAGCTGGACGGTATCATCGGCCGTGCGGTATGCCTTCATGCCCTCAAAGATCTCCTGAGCGTAGTGGAACACGACAGTAGCCGGGTCCAGTTCAAAGGGGCCGTAGGGGACAATGCGGGCATCGTGCCAGCCTTCGCCCTCGGTGTAATCCATCACGAACATATGGTCGGTGAACTTCTTGCCAAAACCCAGATTGCTCTCGTCAGGCTTTGCCTTCGGAGCAGTGGTACGGGTGATCTTGATATCCAACATGATTTATTTTCCCTCTTTCCTGATCTCGGGCGCAGCGAGTGAAAATGCGCCCGCAAACACCGAATGTTGTTTTCTATTATAATAATATGAATGTGATTTACAAGGAAACGAAAAATCTTTCATCTTTGGACAGGTTAAGTTGCGCTAAATTGCCTGCTTTTCCATGTGCAAACTGCCCAAAATATGATACAATGAGGGCATAAGCCGGATCTTACAGGCTCAGAAAGGAGCTTTTGCACAATGATAAAAGGTGTTATTTTTGATATGGACGGGCTGATGTTCGACACCGAGCGCATCTGGGCCACCCTGTGGAAGCCCGCACTGGCCACACTGGGCCTTTCTTATAAGGAAGGGCTGGACTCTGCCGCGCGCGGCTCGGCAGGCGATTCCATGCGGGCCGTGCTGCGCCGCTTCTACGGCCCGGACTGCGATACCGATGCCATCATGGATGCCCTGCACGCGCAGGCGGAGACGGCCTTTCAGGCACCGCCGCCCAAAAAGCCGGGTCTGGATGAACTGATCGCCTATCTGGAAGCGCAGCACATTCCCATGGTAGTGGCTTCCTCCAGCCGGATGGCATCCATCCTGCGGCACCTCAACAACTGGAACATGACCAGCCACTTCAAGGCCCTCATCTCCGGCGAACAGTTCAGCTCGTCAAAGCCGGACCCGGAGATCTTCCTCACAGCCGCAAAGGCACTGGGCACAGCCCCGGCTGAAACGCTGGTGCTGGAGGACAGCTACAACGGCGTGCGGGCCGGTGCGCGGGGCGGCTTTGTCACCGTGATGGTGCCGGACCTTGCCCCCGCCGACAACGAGATGCGCCGTCTATACACCGCCGAGTGCAAAGACCTGCGCGAGGTGAAAAAGATGCTGGAGGAGGGGAAGCTTCTTTCCGAAGCCTGAAATATACAGGTGGTCTTTTACATTTTCACGCTAAGAAAAAGGGCACTGATTGCAATGCAATACAGCGCCCTACATCATCGGACATGGATAACACCGACCGTGCAAAATCCGTGCAGAAACCGTGCAACTATGGCTTACAAAGCAAAAAAGCCATGAAATCTTTCGGTTACAGCTTCCACGGTAGACATTCCTACGCGTTGAGACCCGCAGGCTAAGCAAAGCCGCACTGTGGCTTTGCTTGCGGCGCTGTGCGCCGCCGCCTTGTTCGAGCCCCTTCCATCGTGCAGACAAAAAGAAAAACCAGTACACAACGTGTACTGGTTTTTCTTGGTGCAGCAAGGCAATCCAAATCCGAACCAGTTCCCTTTGATGCGGCTTGAGCCGCTTCTTCAAATGTGATGGTCTGTGTACCTTCTTTATAATTAAAGGTTATCAAAACCTTATCATCATACAGATAAATCGAATTGATGAACGTATCCACCAATGCCTGCCGCTGGTCTTTCTGGCTCATATTGAGCTTGCGAAACCGGAGAAGCCAGAAGCGGATGAACTCTTCCGTCACTTTCGGCTTCGCCAGCTTTTCTTCCGCAATGCGGGCTTCAAGCTCACGCTTGGTTTCTTCGAGCTGCTCCAATCGTTCCTTGGTGGAACTGGTGAGGATTCCGGCCTGAATCGCATTGAGCATATTCTGGATACCCGATTTCGCATCCCGGAGCTGCTTCTCATAGAGGGGAAGATTGGTGTTCTCCCGGTCTTGCAGCTCCATGACCTTGGCGATGATGGATTCCATGGCGGCATCATCCCGGACAAGTTGCATGGTCTGATTGACCACCAGATCTTCCAGCCACTGTTTGCGGACGGTTTTCTTCTTACAGCCCTTCTTCTTTTTGGCAGTCGCACATTTATAATAGCGGTGGACTTCTCCCGTCCGGCTCGTTCCGCTTTCACCAAACATCAGCGCCCCGCAGTAACCGCAGTGCAGCTTGGTGGTCAGAAGGTAATCATCCTCTGCCTTTCTCCGGGCAGGGGCTTTCTTGTTTTTCAACATCTTCTCCTGTACATCGTTGAAAAGCTCTACGGACACGATAGGTGGAATCGCATCGGGAATCAGGACGTCCCGGTACTTTAACTCGCCGATATATCGGCGGTTGCTCAGCATGTGCTGGATGACATTGAAAGTCATTGGCCCACCGCGCTTATTCTTGATGCCCTTTTCATTGAGCCAATCCCGAATCTCCCGCATCGTCTGTCCGTCATTGTACCGCTGGAAAGCTTCAGCTACAAAGGGAGCTGTGAGTGGGTCGATTTCAAAGCGGCGGTCTGCGTTGATGGTGTAGCCGAAAGGGATAGCACCGCCAGAAAATTTGCCTTTCAGGGCGTTTTCCGTCATGCCGCGAATGACCTTTTCGGACAGATCAGCGGAGTAATACTCGGCATAACCTTCCAGAACGATTCCAGAATGATACCTTCCGGGCCATCCGAAATGATCTCGGTGGCAGACATGAGCTTGACACCATTCTTCTTCAGTTGGGTCTTGTACCGGGCACTGTCGTAGCGGTTTCGGGCAAAACGGTCCAGCTTCCAGACCAGCACGATGTCAAACAGCTTTTTGTCGCTGTCTTTTATCATCTGCTGGAACTCCGGGCGATTGTCCGTTTTGGCCGAGATGGCACGGTCGATATAGTGCTTGACGGTGGTGATGCCGTTCTTCTCCGCATAGGCAGTGCATTCACGAATCTGGCCTTCAATGGATTCTTCGCGTTGGTTATCCGATGAATAGCGGGCATAGATCACGGCGGTCATGGCGGGCACCTCCATTTATATATCATTGAACGATAATACGTTTGCCAATCTTTAATTTCGTATAATATATCACGCAACTTCAATAAATACAAGGTCTTTCTAAAAAATCCAAGAAAGCTCAATATAAACAAGCTTTCTGTTGTTTTGCAATTTGTTCGATTCTGGGAAATGAATGTTCAAAAAACATCTGGAAAGCACCACACAAATAGTTATGATTTCCCGTGGAATCTACATACCAATCCCGTTTACAGCCGCCGAAGCACATTCTTCGCCAGCGGCATGAATTACACTCAGCAGGATGTTCTGCTCCGTCCTTCAAAAAACGGCGCTCCTTATCGCATTGCATGATTTCGACAAATGACGTATCCTTCACTACCCCCAGTTTCCATTCGTCTAAACAGTAAAAGTCACAAGGATAGAGAGAACCGTTTCCTTCCACCACAAGATAATTTCCACAGCTTCCACTTGTGGCACATGTTCCTGCAGGCATTCCCATAGCAAGATAGATATAGTCGTCAAATAAACGGACGCTTGTATACTGACCAGCTTGCCAATCCCGATACCATTCATCAAATAACCCACATAAAAAGTGTCCATAAAGTTCCGGTGTAATGGAATATGGCATACTGCCACGAGGTTTACCTAATGGATCAAGACACGGCGTAAATTGCAGATAGTTACCACCAAGTTTCTGAAGCGTATGATACACTTTGACAGGGCTTTTTGCACACGACCGTGTAACAACACAGAGGATGTTTGTATCAACTTTATTTTTTTGCAAAAGAGAAAGTGCTTTTGTCACGCGAGCCCATGTGGATCTTCCAAAAGCATCTGGGCGTAATTCATCATGAAGAGCTTTTGTGCCATCTATACTGATTCCCACTAGGAAGCGATTTGCTGCCAGAAAAACAGCCCACTGTTCATCAATCATCAGGCCATTTGTCTGAATTGCAAAATTCACGTGAACGTGGTTTGCGTTATGCTGGTAAACCTTTTCAACAAAATAACGGTAGTAATCCAGCCCAGCAAGTGTTGGTTCTCCTCCCTGAAAGGCGAACGTCACGCTACTGTTCCTGTTATCCAATGCAGCAAAGGCTTGTTGAATCAAACAATCGACTGTTTCAGTTGTCATTCGACCAGTGCTGGCTTCTGTGCGATTGACTGCTTCATCTTCATAAAAACAGTAGCGACAACGCATATTGCACAGACTTGAAGCCGGTTTGATTAGAAAGTTCAAATTTTTCATTATTACCTCAGCTTAACATCTTCTATTTTACTGCTTAGAGCTTTCTTCATGAAGCGCTTCTATGATCATCTCAATAAATATGAAAAAAGTAATCGCATCATCTAGAAGATAATTGCATCGCTCGTGGCTAAGGAAAGGAAGCACAACCGTCTGGGTAACAAGTTTTGCGAGAGTGGTACGGGTCGACATGGTGATGAGGATGACCGATGCTCCTCGTTGAACATATTGTTCCACAAGGGATTCATAAAGCGGATCACCGCTGAGAGAAAAAATAAATACAACGTCATTAGATCGGATGAGGGAAACATAGCATTCCATCTGCGAAGTATCATTCATAAAGTGGCTGTCGATGCCGGAACGATTCAGACGAAAAGCCATCTGCTGTGCAGACATGCCAGAGTGATAGTTGCCAAGAGTGATAACGCGATTGGCCCGGTGGATGATCTGAACGATCGTCTGAAGCTGATCAGCGGCGACCCCTTGACGGAGCTTTTGGATAATGTTTTCGTACCGGGTCAGGATGTTGTGCTCCTGTGCAGAAGCCGCCAGAGCCGGTTCATGAAGATAGGCATATTTGAACTCAGACCATCCCTGATATCCGAGTTTCTGGCATAAACGAACGATGGCACTGCGTGAGATGCCAGCATCCTGTGCAATGATCTCAGCACTTCGGCGCTGGATATCGTGCGGATAGTTCAGCAGGTATTCTGCGGCTTTGCGCTCGTTTTTGGGGAGACTGGGAAGCACAGCCTGCATATTTTCCAGAACTGTCATAGAGATTACCTCCATCGGAGTCTAAAAATTGTGGTATCGGTAAGAATCATTATCTCAAGTATAATCGAAAAACGAACAATTGTCCAGAATTGAGCAGTAAAACAATCGAAATCCCCAAAAATAGTGTACAAAAACGAACAGATGTTCTTGTACAGCACGACAAAAACGAACATTTGTTCAGAAAAGCATTGATTTTACGAACGAATGACCGTATAATAAATCCATCGAAAAGATTCCAGGGCCCGGAATTTTTGCATTGGTAAAAAGCAAATGAAGGAGAATCTTTATGGCGATCAAGAACTATTCAGCGGCGGCAGAGACGCTGATCCAGCTTTCCGGCGGTAAGGAAAATTTTATAACGGTCGAAAACTGCGCGACCCGTGTCCGCATCCAGTACAAAGACCTGTCCAAGGTGGACAAAAAGGCCATCGGAGAGATGGACGGTGTGCTGAGCGTGATTGAAAAGGACGGCCTGCAGGTGGTCGTCGGCCCGGGTGTCTGCAACAAGCTGTGTGCGGCCATCAATGAGATTCTGAGCGTTGACCGCGCTGCGAGCACCGCTGCGCCGGATGCGCCGGATGTGCCGGAAGAAAAGAAGAAGGGCAACTTCCTCAAAATCATCAGCGACATCTTCGTTCCGGTCCTGCCGGCTATGATCGCAGGCGGTATCGTACAGGGTCTGAATAACGTTCTGAAATCGGTCGCGGAGGCTCGTGCGGCAGCGGCTGGCATCGCGGCGACGGAGACGCTGACGGCTGCACAGGTCTGGCTGCAGAATTATCATCTGCTGAACTTGAGCAACCTGATGGGCCTGATCTATGCCTGCGTGTTCAACTTCCTTGCAATTTACGTCGGCTATACAGCGGCAAAACGCCTGAGCGTTGACCCGGTCCTCGGTGCGCTCATTGGCTGCATCACCCTGAGCGGCGATTTGACGAAGTTCGGAACCTCTGCAGGCAAAGGCGGCTTGATTGGCGTCATCATCTCGATTCTGGTCCTCAAGTACATTTATAAATTTATTCAGAAGATCATTCCCAATCAGGTGGCCGTTATCTTTGTGCCGACCCTGAGTGTTCTGATTACAGCGGCGTTGATGATCACGATTTTGATGCCGGTCTGCGGCGTTCTGTCGGATGCCATCGTCAGTGGCCTGATGTGGATCCTGGACAAGACCGGCGTCTTCGGCGGCTTTATTCTGGCGGCATGTTTCCCGACCCTGATCTCGACTGGCCTGCATCACGGTCTGACGGCAATCCACATGGAGATGCTCAATACTCTGGGTTACGCTCCGCTGATTTCGGTTCAGGTCATGAGCAACGCCGGTATGGTCGGCGCAGCCTGCGGCATCTTCCTGCTGAGCAAGAACGAAAAAGTCCGTCAGGCCTGCCGTGGCGCGATTCCGACCTCCTTCCTGTGCGTCGGTGAGCCGGTCATCTACGGTGTCTGTCTGCCCTCCGGCTTCGGCTTCATCACCGGTTCCATCGGTGCAGGCGTCGGCGGTGCGCTGATCCGTTTGTTCAACGTTTCCTTCAATGCGATGGGTATGGCTGGTATGTCTGCTCTGCCGCTGGTCGCAGATGGAAAGTATCTGTACTACCTGATTTCTTACTTTGGCGGTGCGATTGCTGCCTGCGTGCTGACCTATATCGTGGGTAAGGCACGCCACTACGAATAATCCCTTTTCATGAGAGGAGAGACCAATCTGTGCGAACCATTATGGTGATGTTTGATACGCTGACGCGAAAGTTTTTGCCGAGTTACGGCTGTAACTGGACAAAACTGCCTAATTTCAAACGGTTGGAACAACGCTGCACAACCTTCGACAATTTCTATGCAGGCAGTCTGCCCTGCATGCCGGCCCGACGAGAACTACATACCGGAAAGCATAACTTTCTTCATCGAAGCTGGGGTCCGCTGGAACCGTTTGATCGTTCTTGTGTCGAAGTCCTGCGTGCGGAGGGCGTCTATACCCATCTGTGTACAGACCATTCGCACTATTGGGAAGACGGTGGCTGCACCTATCATAACCGCTATGACACCTGGGAGGGCTTCCGTGGACAGGAGGGCGACCGCTTTGTGGCGCACGATATCCCGGTGGACATGCCGGAGAAACGCCATCCCCTCAATAAGACTGGTATCTCCGTAACACAGCATTACCGCAACCGGGAGCGTCAGAGGACGGAAGAAGAAATGTCCGGCACACGAACTGTACAGGCCGGACTGGAATTTCTGAAAGAGCACGTGGAAAAAGACAGTTGGTTTTTACAGATAGAGTGCTTTGATCCTCACGAGCCCTTCTATGTTCCGCAGAAATACCGTGCCCTGTACGATCTGCCGGAAGAAGAAACTTTGAACTGGCCCCGATACGGCAGAGTTGCCAGCGAAGACTACCGTGAAGATCTGCAAAATGCAGCTAGAGAGTATGCGTCTCTGATGACAATGTGCGATGTGCACCTCGGGCTAATTCTGGACTTCATGGATGCGCACGATATGTGGAAGGATACGGTCCTCATTGTCAACACCGACCACGGCTTCCTGCTGGGCGAACACGAATGGCTCGGCAAGAATTTTCCGCCGCCTTATGACGAATTGGTACATCTCCCGTTCTATTTCCATGTTCCGGGCATCGCCGAGGGCGGACGGTGTGAACAACTGGCAACAACAGTGGATATCGCGCCAACGCTGCTGGAACTCTTTGGATGTGCCCAGACCCCGATGGGCGAGATGGACGGTCGGTCACTGCTCCCGGCATTGGAAGGGAAACCGGTTCGGGAATGGGCATTGTTTGGTGTCCATGGCTGCTATACGGGCATTACAGATGGTCGGATGACCTACCTGAAAGCCGAACAGAACGAGGATGCGCCGCTGTACGAGTACACCCTGATGCCGACGAATATTCGTGGGTATTTTTCGGAAGATCAGCTTCGCCGTGGGGAGCTGGTGGAAGGGACCCGGTTTACCAATGGCATCCCGTGCATCCGGTATCCGGTCGTAAAAATATACCAGACTGCAAAATTGAAAGACCGTCTGTATGACCTCAAAAAAGACCCGGAACAGCTGAAAAACCTGAGCGGAAGTCCGGAAGAGACCGTCTGGAAGGATAAGCTGACCAACGCACTGAAACAGGTGCAGGCTCCGCAGGAAGAGTTTTTCCGACTGGGATTATAAACAGAAACAGGACGGCATTGCAGCTTGTCCTGTTTTTCCCTGTAGAGTCCTGCTTCTCCTTGTAGAGATGGAGTAAAGTTATGAATAAACGCACAGATACAAAAACACTTTGGAAGCTTTTCCTAAGCACCCTTTATATCAGCACCTTCACCTTCGGTGGCGGCTTCGTCATCGTCACCTTCATGAAGCAAAAATTTGTTGATGAACTGCATTGGCTGGAAGAGGATGAAATGCTTGATTTTGCGGCTCTGGCTCAGTCCAGTCCGGGCGCTATTGCGGTCAATGCTGCGATTCTAGTCGGCTGGCGTGTCGGCGGATTTATTGGAATGGTGACATCGGTCATCGGTACCATCATTCCACCCATGGCGATTCTTTCGGGCATTTCCTTTTTTTATACGGCTTTTGCTACAAATTTCTATGTTTCCCTTGCACTGAAAGGTATGCAGGCCGGTGTTGCTGCGGTCATTCTGGACGTTGTTTTTGGCTTGGGCGGTAACATCATCCGGCAGCATAAGCCTGTTTACATCGGGGTTATGATGCTTGCCTTCCTTGCAAACAGCATTTTTAATATCAACGTCATCTTCATCATTCTGACCTGTGCCGTTTTTGGCGTCCTGCTCGAAGTCATTCACCACATGAAGCGGAGAGGAGATGCCGTATGATTTACTTGCAGTTGTTTCTGAGCTTTCTACAGGTAGGCATGTTCAGCATCGGTGGCGGTTATGCGGCCATTCCACTGATCCGGGATCAAATTGTGACCAGCCACACTTGGCTGACAATGAACGAATTCACCGACCTCATTACCATTGCTGAAATGACACCAGGTCCTATTGCGGTCAACTCGGCGACCTTTGTTGGCATCCGTATTACCGGCCCTCTGGGTGCCGTCATCGCCACATTGGGTTGTATTACGCCTTCGCTTCTCATTGTTTCTCTGCTGGCTTATATTTATTATCGATATAAGAATGTCTCTGCCCTGCAAAGCGTTTTAGCAAGCCTGCGTCCAGCAGTCGTTGCTCTTATCGCAGGTGCCGGTCTGTCTATCTTAAAGCTGGTTGTGTTTCAAGGAAATGTTGTTGCCCTTGCCTCCGTGAACTGGGCTGGTGTTTTGATTTTTGTTGCCGCTTTTGTTGCCCTTCGGATGTTCAAAATAAATCCAATTTTAACAATGCTCTGCTGTGGAGTCGCAAATTTATTTGTAAATCTCTTCTGCTAAAAAGAATAGGAGAAATAAACCATGAGTGTTTTTCGTGATGATTTCCTGTGGGGCGGTGCCTGTGCCGCCAACCAGTTTGAGGGTGCATGGGACGTGGACGGCAAGGGTGCCAGCGTGCCGGATATGTGCACCAACGGTTCCCACACCAACCCCAAGTGGGTGACCACCGGCATCCGCCCCGACCGTCTGTACCCCAGCCACGAGGCCATTGATTTCTATCACCACTACGAAGAGGACATTGCCCTCTTTTCTGAGATGGGCTTTAAGACCTTCCGCACCTCCATCAACTGGACCCGCGTCTTCCCCAACGGCTGGGAAACGGAACCCAATGAGAAGGGTCTGGAGTTCTACGACCGCGTGTTCGACTGCTGCAAGAAGCACGGCATCGAGCCGCTGGTCACCATCAGCCATTACGAGCTGCCCTATGCTCTGGTGGAAAAGTACAACGGCTGGGCTTCCCGGGAACTGATCGAGTTCTACATGAACTACTGCAAAGCAATCTTTGAGCGCTACAAGGACAAAGTAAAGTACTGGCTGACCTTCAACGAGATCAACTGCGGCACCATGCCCATGGGCGCGATCCTCGAGACCGGCACGATCAAAGGCTTTGAAGGCTCCACCGCCGATGTGCCCGACAACAAGCAGGAGCGTTTTCAGGCACTTCATCACCAGTTCGTGGCTAGCGCCAAGGCGGTCAAGTACGCCCACGACAACTATCCCCAGTTCAAGATGGGCAACATGATCTGCTTCATCACCAGTTATCCGTTGACCTGTGACCCTGCCGATGTGATCGCCAACCAGCAGAAGATGCAGATTACCAACTGGTTCTGCTCCGATGTGCAGGTGCGCGGCGAGTATCCCAGCTATATGAAGCGCTGGTTCGCCGAGAACGGCATCACCATCCTGCAGCAGCCCGAGGACGCTGACATCCTGAAAGAAGGTACGGTGGACTTCTACACCTTCAGCTATTATATGTCCAACTGCATCACCACCCATAAGGATACCGAGGATGTGGGCGGCAACATCGTTGCCGGAAAGAAGAACCCCTACCTGAAGGCTTCCGATTGGGGCTGGCAGATCGACCCCATTGGTCTGCGCTACACCCTCAACGAAATCTACGACCGTTACCACCTGCCTATGATGGTGGTGGAGAACGGTCTGGGTGCTTACGATGTGAAGAGCGAGGACGGCAAGATCCACGACAGCTATCGCATTGACTACCTGCACCAGCACATCGAGCAGATGGCTGAGGCGGTCAAGGACGGCGTGGATCTGATGGGCTATACCCCGTGGGGCTGCATCGATCTGGTTTCGGCTTCCACCGGCGAGATGGCAAAGCGTTACGGCTTTATCTACGTCAACAAGTTCGATGATGGCACCGGCGACCTGAGCCGCGAGAAAAAGGACTCCTTCTACTGGTACAAAAAGGTTATCGCCTCCAACGGCGAAAAATTGGAATGATTGATTTTTCTAGAATTGTGCAACACCTCCATATAAGCCGCACTTCTTTCACTTTGCCGCAATAGAATTTGTAAAGCTATCTTGACACATCTTAGAAACCATGATATTTTCTGTCACAAATCCCACTGATTTTGTGGATTGTCCCAAAACCATCTACAAGATGTGGTCGTGTTCATTTTGAACGTTGCCACAGAAAGTGGTTGGTTATCACCGTGAGACCCACCACTTCCGTGAGGAAAAGTCCACGAAAGCACTTGCCGCCCCGCAACACACCCGATTCATTTTGCCGCCGATTCACCCGACAAAATCATCGCTGCGCTGCGTGGGCGGTATTTTTCTTTTCCCCAAATAAAATCTTATGTAGTTGTGTAAATCTCCAAAATTTGTTTTCAGTTGTTGACTGCACAACTTCAAAGTGTTATTCTAATGCTTGAAAGAAGCCGGACGCAGTGTCCGCACTGCGTCCGGCTTTCTTCATACTGAACCTTGAATCTTGCATAAGCCGTCTGAACGAGATACTGCGCCATGACCTCACACTTTGTGTGGGCGAGCCGGACAACGCCGCTGCACAAACAGGGGCAGGAACTTCGTTCGGAGCAACCGGTGACCCCCATACATGAGCAGAGACCTTTTACTTATTTTTGCGTCTTAACAATTCGGAAACATTTGCTGATGAAGCGTTTTGAGCGCAGCGGTAGAGGGCAAGAACCGTCCCGTGGCCACAAATTTTCAATTCTTGAAAATTTCCTGTCCATCCGGGACTTCACTTCTGCAATGCGTCTGCATTTCCGAAGTGATCTTGTTGGGGCGTGCCTGCCCAAAACCCTGCTCATCATTCGTGCCTTACGGCACGAATGGAACGGCGTGTCGTGCTTTACATAACTTCACCGAGGAGTTATCGAACAGACAGGAGGTACAATGACCAAAACGAATGTTCAATCGACCCCTAGCAATTCCCAGCATCACGACACGCCGAACAACAAAACGCACGTCATCAAGTTCCGTGTGACAGCGGAGGAAAAAGCGTCACTGGAACTCACTTGCAAACTCCTGAATCTCTCCCTCTCCACTTTTATCCGCCGTGCCATCCACAACGTCAAGATCGAGAAAACGGTCATCGTTGCTGGTGGCGGAGAAGAAACTCTGACCGCTGTTTCCACTTTGCTTGCTCAGTGCAGCAGGGGCTAGAGATATAATAGGGTCAACCAAGAAAAACCACGATAACTAAAGGGTTTTGACGGCTCGACTCGTTCAACAAAAGTATTTATTTGCTGACAGGCTGCGGAGAAGCTAAAATCCAGAGGTTATAAGTGGGAGGCTTTGGTGCAGCTCTGTTTTGACCCACAAAATGAGCAGCAAGTAAAAAATTAAGGAGAACGAATCGAGCCTACGGTGGATTGCCATTGAGTGATCCGCCGTGGGCTTGTTTGCTGTTTTATCAAATGAAAAATTAGTGAGGGAGAACAGAACTATGAAAAATTATAAAATCGCTGTGGCCGGCACGGGATACGTCGGACTTTCGCTGGGAGTGCTTCTGAGCCAGCATCATCAGGTAGTTGCAGTCGATATTGTGCAGGCTAAGGTCGATATGATCAACAACAAGAAATCTCCGATTCAGGATGATTATATTGAAAAATACTTGGCAGAAAAAGACTTGAATTTGACCGCAACGCTGGATGCAAAGGTTGCATACTCGGATGCGGATTTTGTTGTAATCGCGGCTCCTACCAACTATGATAGCAAGACCCAGCACTTTGATACTTCTGCGGTTGAGGCTGTGATTAAGCTGGTTATGGAATATAATCCGAATGCCATTATGGTCATCAAATCTACTATCCCTGTTGGATATACCGCTTCTGTGCGTAAGAAGTTCAATACCAAGAATATTATCTTCAGCCCGGAGTTCCTGCGTGAATCTAAAGCCCTTTACGATAACCTGTATCCTTCCCGTATCATCGTTGGTACTGACCTGAACGATGAACGTCTGGTGAAAGCCGCACATGAGTTTGCTGGTCTGCTCCAGGAAGGTGCAATCAAGGAGAACATTGACACACTGTTCATGGGCTTCACTGAGGCCGAGGCGGTCAAGCTGTTCGCTAACACCTATTTGGCTTTGCGCGTGGCTTATTTCAATGAACTGGATACCTACGCAGAAAGCAAGGGGCTGAACACCCAGCAGATCATCGATGGCGTTTGCCTTGATCCTCGTATCGGCAGCCACTACAATAATCCGTCCTTTGGCTATGGCGGGTATTGCCTGCCGAAAGATACCAAGCAGCTGCTGGCAAACTATGCAGATGTTCCGGAAAATCTGATCGAAGCAATCGTGGAATCTAACCGTACCCGTAAGGACTTTATTGCTGACCGTGTTCTGAAATTGGCTGATTACTATGGCTACGATGCAGAGAATGAGTTTGATGAGAACAAGGAGAAATCTGTTACGATTGGTGTTTATCGCTTGACTATGAAATCCAACTCCGACAACTTCCGGCAGAGTTCTATTCAGGGCGTTATGAAGCGTGTGAAGGCAAAGGGCGCAACTGTCATTATCTATGAGCCGACGTTGAAAGATGGCGAAACATTCTTTGGTTCCCTAGTTGTCAATGACTTAGCGAAGTTCAAGGAAATGAGCCATGCCATTATTGCAAACCGTTATGACAAGTGTTTGGATGATGTGAAAGAAAAAGTATATACCAGAGATTTGTTTGGTAGAGATTAATAAGTGTGGGTTAGTAGAGAGATGGATGAAAAGAAAAACGTAAAGATATGCTTTGCGGCATCATCAGGCGGACATTATGAGCAGCTCATGATGTTAAAACCACTGATGGAGAAATATGATAGCTTTGTCATTACTGAGAAGACAGATTATAGCGCAGAAGCAAAAGGCGAAAAAACATATTATATGAAGCAGGTCAATCGCCGAGAAAAAGATTTTATCTGGCGGATGATTCAAAATGCCTGGAAGTCTATCGGCATTTATAGAAAAGAAAAACCCGATGTAGTTATCTGCACAGGAGTTCTTGCAATGATACCGATTTGCTTGGTTTCTAAATTTATGGGCAAGAAACTGATCTACATAGAATCTTTTGCGAAAGTTACTTCCCCTACCGAAACCGGAAAATTGCTCTACAAGTTTGCGGATCAGTTTTATGTTCAGTGGAAGCCAATGCTGAAATTCTATCCTAAAGCCATATTTTTAGGAGGAATCTATTAAATGGGCAATAAGATATTTATAACACTTGGATCACAGAAATTTCAGTTTAATAGATTGCTGAAGGCTGTTGATGAGCTGTGTGAAAAAGGGACAGTTGATGCAGAAGATGTGTTTGCACAAATAGGCTACAGCGATTACCTTCCGAAAAATTTCAGCTATAAAAAGTTTTTGGATAGGGATGAGTTTAGCAATGAAATGGAAAAAGCCAACATTGTTATAACACATGGAGGCACTGGAGCCATTATTGGAGCTGTCAAGAAGGGAAAGAAGGTTATAGCTGTTCCGAGGCTCGCGAAATATGGTGAGCATGTTGATGATCATCAGCTCCAATTGATAAAGCAGTTTGATGACCTTAATTTGATATGCTCTTGTCATGATGTTGGTGATTTGGAAACTGCACTTGATACAGTGCAACAGACAAAGTATAACAGCTATAAATCAAATACAATTAACATTATCAATAGTATTGAAGAATATATAAAAGGAAATTGATTATGAACAGAGATAAAGTTATGACTTTTGTAAAAAAGAGTCTTAGTTTTTTGCCAGATAAAAGCTATATCAAGTTATATTATCAGCTGAGAGTTGGAAGAAAATTGAATACAAACAACCCGACTACATTAAATGAAAAGCTCCAGTGGCTGAAGTTTAATTATAGGTTTCCGCTACAATCAATCGTGTCTGATAAGTTGCTGGTTCGAGATTATGTGAAAGAAAAAATAGGAGAGGAATATCTAATTCCACTATTAGGTAGTTGGGAAAAATATGAAGACATTGATTTTTCTTTGCTTCCAAAGCAATTTGTCTTGAAATGCAATCACGATTCTGGCGGATTAGTAGTTTGTACAGACAAAAATAAACTTGATCATGCAAACGCGAGAAGCAAAATTGAAAAATCCTTAAAGAGTAATTTCTTTTATATTGGTCGCGAGTATCAATATAAGAACATTAAGCCGATGATTCTCTGCGAAAAATTCATTTCTGATGATGGAAATATTCCGATGGATTATAAGATTTATTGCTTTAATGGTAAGCCGGATGTCATATTGGTTTGCAAAGACCGATTTAGCAAAAATTCACACAAAGCATCTTACTTATACTATGACCAAGAATGGAATTTCATTCCATTGAACAAAGGCGATGATAAGTTGCCTGATCCTAAGATTCCAATGCCAAAGAACTTAGATAAAATGTTAGAAATAGCAAAAATTTTATCTAAGGATTTTGTTTTTGCGCGTATCGATTTGTATAATATTAACGGACAAATTTATTTCGGGGAAATCACTTTGTCACCGAATTCTGGATTTGATGCGGATATTACATATGAAACAGATTTAATGTTTGGCAGAAAGTTGAAAATTCCATATTGGGACTCTATAAAGAGAAATATCTAATCGGGGAAAGATGATAGAATAAGGAGAAAGTAATGTAATGAAAATTTTAGTAATAGGGCCGAGTCCAATAAGATCTAAAGGTGGGATGGCTACTGTTATAGAGGAAATTGTAAAGGACAAAAAGCTGAATGAAGAATTTGAAATAGATGTTTATGAATCATATATTGATGGAAATAAATTAAAAGTTCTCCTGTTTTCTCTGCTTTCATTTGTTCGATTCTATTTTACGAAACGAAATTATGATATTTATCATATCCATGCAGCTTCATATGGTAGTACATTCAGAAAAGGTTTGTATGTTCATGCCGCGAAAAAGTGGGGCAAAAAAGTAATTTTACATATTCACGGTGCTGAATATATGCTCTTTTATGAAAAAAGCAATCAAAAGGATAAGATTGTTTCAATATTGAAAGAAGCAGATGAGGTTATTGCGTTGTCTGCTGATTGGAAAAAGAAGTTTGATGAAACATTTGGACTGAAAAATTGTGTTGTTCTTGAAAATGGTATAGACACTGAGAGATTGAAGCCTGCTATAACAATGGTCAAAGATCATCCGCACACTTTTGTATCTCTTGGGCGACTTGGAGAAAGAAAAGGAACGTATGACCTCATAAAAGCAATAGAACAAGTTAGGGAACAAATACCGGATATTAAATGTTATTTGGCTGGCGATGGGGATATTGATAGATGCAAGCAGATTGTTGAGGAAAAGAATCTCAAGAGCAATATCCTTATTGTGGGATGGGCTGATTTTGATAAGAAATTAGAGTTGCTTAAAAGATCTAGTGTATTGGTGCTTCCATCTTATAATGAAGGACTTCCAATGGCGATTTTGGAAGGTATGGCTTGCGGAAAAGCGATTATAAGCACTACGGTTGGTGCGATTCCAGAAGTTGTAAAAGAAGAAAATGGGATTTTAATAGAGCCGGGAGATATTAAAAAGCTTTCGGAAGCTTTAATTGGATATTGTATGAATCAAGAGACAGTAGAAAAAATAGGAAAAAATAATATTGCGCTTATTCATACAAAGTACAGCATGGACGCGATGCATCAAAAATTAGCTCAATATTATATTGATGTGATGTAGGAGAAAAGAGTATGAAAAAAATCGGATTAGCAGTATGCTATGACACAAAAAATTTCGGAAGTCAATTACAGGTGCTTGCCACCGTAAAAAAAGTTGAGGAGCTTGATTGTAAGTCGGAAATAATTCGTTATAAGAAAAAAATAACGCCAACTTTTATTGTTCAAACAATTCCTAGATTATTTAATATCTCGTTTGTGAAATCGAAACTTTCTGGAAACCAAAAAGATAATGCACTAAAAAGCAAACCTTTTTATCAGGCACAAGTGCAACAACGAAATCAACGGTTTGATGCTTTTGTAGATAAGTATTTTGCTCCATTGTTTTCGGAATCTTATGGTGGTTGGGAAACACTTGTGGCAAAATGCAAGAAAAACTATGATGCATTTCTTTGTGGAAGTGACCAGCTTTGGTTGCCGAATAATCTGGGAAGCCATTTCTACACGCTTGAGTTTGCACCGGACAATAAGACGAAGGTTGCATATGCAACGAGTTTTGGAGTGAGCCAAATTCCAAATTCTCAAAAAAAGGCTACCGCAAAATATTTGAACCGTTTTCAGCATTTGAGTACCAGAGAACTTGCTGGACAAAAAATCATTAAAGAATTAACAGGAAAAACGGCTCAGGTAGTATGTGACCCAACCTTGCTATTTGACGCAGAGGGATGGAAACAAATGCTCCCGGAAAAGAAAGTTGTAGAAGAACCGTATGTGTTCTGCTATTTTTTGGGAACAAATGAAGAGCATAGAAGGATTGCAAATGAGTTCAAAAACAAGACAGGGCTAAAACTGGCTACTTGTCCGTTCTTGGATAATTATGTGGAATGTGATTTGAACTTTGGCGATATTCAGCTCTTCGATATTGATGCAGCTGACTTTGTAAATTTGATTCGTCATGCTGAGTATATTTTGACAGATTCTTTCCACGGCTCTGTTTTCAGCATTCTGAATCACAAAAAATTTATGACGTTTAACCGCTTTAATGCAGGAGCAAATTCAAGAAATAGTAGAATTGATAGTCTCTGTACTTTGTTGGGACTGAGCGAAAGAAGATATAGTGGAAATGTTATGGACGTCAAAAATGGCATTGATTACAATGCTGTTGAAGAAAAATTGAAAAAGTTAAGAGCAGAATCTGCTAAATATCTTAAGGATGCCTTGAAGGAAAATTAAATGAAAAATGTATATACGAAAAAAGAAAATTGCTGTGGGTGTACAGCGTGCTATAGTATTTGTCCAAAACATGCCATTAGTATGAAACCAGACCAGGAGGGATTCTTATATCCAATAATAGATGCATCAGAGTGTGTTGGCTGTGATCTTTGTAAAAAGGTTTGCCCAACACAAAAAAACATGCCTTTAGAATCTTTTGAAAGACATGGTTATGTTATTAGGGCCTTGGATCAGAGTGTTGTTTCAAGAAGTACGTCGGGCGGTTTTGTGTCTCCTTTAGCTGATTGGATTAGCAAACAAGGTGGCGTTATCTGTGGCGCAACATATGATAAAAATTTCAAAGTTGTGCATGTAATATCCGGGGGGGGCAAGCATTCCGAGGCTCAAAATATGTTCAAAGTGATTTAAAAGATTGCTTTACGGAGATAAAGAAACATATAGAGAAAAAAACAGTTGTATGCTTTATTGGTACACCCTGTCAAGTTTGCGGATTGAAGTCTTTTTTAGGAAAAGAATATGATAATCTTGTTACAGTTGATGTGGTATGCCACGGAACTCCTTCACCAAAGATGTGGGAGAAGTATCTAAACTTGCAAAAAAGTAAATATCATTCAGAAATAGAGAGCGTCGCTTTTAGATATAAAACGTATGGATACCATAGTAGCACAATGCGTATTGCGTTTAAAAACGGAAAAAGCTATTTCGGAAGTGCACGAGTAGATTTAATGCTCAAGAGCTTTTTTGAGGGACTATCGTCAAGGCCAAGCTGTTATAAGTGTCATTTTAAGACATTGGAGCGGTGTAGTGACTTTACTATCTATGATTGCTGGAATGCAGAGAAATTGGTTAATAACCTAATTGATGATGATAAAGGATTTACAAACTTAATTGTTCAATCTTCCAAAGGAGAAAAAATACTGGAAGAAATAAAAGATAAATACGAGTTGTATTCTGTGGATCTAAAAAAGGCAGCAGATTTAGATGGTGTTATGATTTGGAATTCAGCACAACCTCATCCGAGAAGAAATGAATTCTATCATGGGATTGACGAGGAATTATTGGATAATCATGTTCAAAAATTTGCCCCGATAAAAGTGAAAGATTATTTAATAGAATACTCAAAAAAATATTTGTATAATATGAGTGCATTTCGATATATAAGAAATAAATTAAGGTGATAGTCCCTTGATCTTCTGAATGAATAGTATTCTTCAGGAGATATATTATGATTAAAATTCTAAATAAATCGGATTGCTGCGGATGTTCAGCTTGCGCTAATATTTGCCCTAAAAGAGCGATTGAAATGATGGCAGATGAGGAGGGATTCTTGTATCCGAATATTGATTTGAAAGAGTGCGTGAAGTGCGGCTTGTGTGAAGATGCTTGCCCAATAAAAAATCCTAAGCCCTTTAAAACAGAAGTTAGAAAGACATACGAAATCCAGTGTAAAGATGACGATGCTTTGAAAAGAAGCGCATCAGGAGGATTTATGAACTTAATAGCTCAGTATGTCTTAAATAGAGGGGGATGCGTTTGTGGAGCAGCATATTGTGAAAATAATGAAGTAAGACATGTCATAATTGATTCATTTGCAGATGTTTATAAATTGAGCGGATCAAAATATGTTCAAAGTCAAATTGGAGATTCTTACAAAATTATTGAAAGATACCTTAAAAATGGAATGTTGGTCTGCTTTTCTGGAACACCGTGTCAAGTGGCTGGATTGCAGACGTACTTAAAAAAAGATTATCAGAATTTGATTTTAGTAGAAGTCTTATGTGCGGGGGTGCCTTCACCTGAGTTATGGAAAAAATATCTAATATATCAAGAGGATAAATATAATTCTAAAATTGACAGTGTGAATTTTAGAAATAAAACATATGGCTATCAATGTAGCACGATGATGCTTTTATTTGAGAACGGAGACGTTTATTCACAAAGCGGTAGAACTGATCCGATGATGAAACTGTTCGTGAGTGGAATAGCAAAAAGACCAAGCTGCTATCATTGCCAATTTAAGGGTGACAATCGAGTTAGCGATTACACTATTTTCGATGGATGGAGTGCTGGAAAATTGGCAGGAATAAAAGATAATGATAAAGGTTATACAGCTGTTGTAGTTCATACTAAAAAAGCGGAAAAAGTATTTAATTCGCTCAAGGAAATGAACTGCTTTTGCGTAAATTACGAAGAAACAAAGATAGCTGATGGTATTATGTTTGACAAACAGCCGACAATGCATCCAGATAGAGGAGAGTTCTACAAGTATTTGTCAAAATATGGTATTGAAAAGGCAATTGAAAAATATATGCCAATAAAAAAAGTAGATAAGGTTAAAGAATATATGAAACCAGTACTTTATAAATTGGGCATTATTAAGGTGGCCAAACGAGTGAGACAGATTATAGAATAAGAAAGGAGTATAGTGAATGTCGCTGAAAATTAATAAGCATGTTTTAGTTTGGTCGATTATTACATATTTGTTCGTTTTTCAAAGAGCATTAGTAGGCTCGATTTCTATATTCAATTATATGGATGAGTTGTTTGCAATTATAGTTGGAATGAGCCTTGTGGCAAAAACTCTGAGTAAAAAAGTTCGATTAAATGCTGATGAGAGGACAATCTTATGGTTGCTAATTCTTGTCTGCATTATTGGTGCTATAGGAAATGCAGTGTCCGGATTGCTGACCCAGCCAATGTATATTGTTATAGATGTGATTTCGACTGTAAAGGTTTGGCTTGCGTATTATGCTATTGTTATGACGAATTGGCAAAGACACGTTTATGACGAATTGATACAGTTAATGGCTAAATGGGGAAGATTACTGGTTTGGATTATGCTGTTTTTCATGGTTTTTTCTCAAGTTGTTGACATAGGTATGACTGCATCAGCAAGATATGGCATTCGATCATTTCAGTTTGTGTATAATGTGCCAGGAAATTTTAGCAAAATGTTTTACTTTTTAATTCCGCTGTTGACAGCAGATTTGTGTTATAAATCAACTCTATATAAAAAAATTGCTATTGCGGGAGCTTTGGTCGTGTGGGCTTCAACAATGCGATCAAGAGCGTTTTCTTTTATAGCTGTTTTTTTGTTACTGGCAGTTTTTTTCTTCACATCTAATGGAAAAAAATGGGGAGAAAAAATTAGAAAAAAAATAAAGGTGGCATATATAATTCCGATTTGTGTAGTAGCAGTTGCGATTTGCTGGAATCAGTTGGTGTTCTACTTTACATCGGATACACAAGCAAGATCGGTTCTTTTGAGATTTGGTATCATGACAATGGTGACATATTTTCCGTTGGGAGCTGGATTTGGAACATTTGGCTCTGATGTTGCAGCTACACAATATTCTCCACTTTATAAGAAATACGGCTTTAATTCTATTTATGGAATGCGTCAAGGTGAAACATACTTCCTCAATGATAACTATTGGCCTATGGTAATGGGACAATTTGGCTTTTTTGGCACGATGTTAATTTTGGTAGCTTTGATTAAATTCATGCGAATGACAATAAATTCAACAAAAGAAAATAAGTATATGTATTTCTCTACTTTCTGTGCACTAGGCTTTCTCCTTTTGTCAAGCGTTGCATCAAAGAGTTATAGTGAGTTTAGTTCGATTTGTGTTTTTATTTTGATTGGTATATTTGTTAAACGTTCAAGAACAGTAGAGGAAAAAGGATAAGAAGATATGGAAAGAAAAGGCACAAAAGTTAATTTTTTGTATAATATGGTATATCAAGTGGCACTGATGATTTTGCCACTTATAACTATGCCATACGTATCGAGAGTTCTTGGTGCAGAGGGTATTGGAACATATTCATATACATATTCAATTGCTCAATACTTCTTACTGTTTGGAATGTTGGGAGTTGAAAATTATGGAAATCGTAGTATTGCGCGTGTTAGAGATGATGAACAGAAAAGAAGTGCTGTGTTTTCAAGCATCTATACATTACAATTTATAATAGCATCTATATCAGTTATAGTATATGTATTATACATTGCGATGTTTAGCGGAAATAAACTTTACGCGTTTCTGCAGGTCTTTTATGTATTAAGTGGAGTATTTGACATTAACTGGCTTTTTTTTGGAATGGAGGATTTTAAACTAACAGTTACTCGAAAAGTGTTGGTTAAGATTATTAATGTTGTCTTAATTTTTGCATTTGTTAAAACGAGTGCTGACTTATGGAAATATTTGCTTGTGCTTAGTCTTGGCTATTTTATTGCGCAATCATCAATGTGGTTGTTTGCTTCAAAGTATATAAAGTTTCACTTTACGAGAATAAATGAAGCGTTTAAGCATTTTAAGGATATCTTAATTTTGTTTATACCGTTGGTAGCAACGAGTATATATAGAATGATGGATAAAGTTATGCTTGGAAACTTTAGCACGATGCAGCAAGTTGGATTTTATGAGAACTCAGAAAAGCTAATTAATGTTTGTCTATGTGTGATTAGTGCTTTTGGTGCTGTAATGATGCCAAGAATGTCAAATTTATATGCTAGAAGCAAATATGACGAATGTAGGGATCTGTTTGTTCGATCGATGGAAATTGCAATATTTATTGGATGTGCAATTACATTTGGAATATCTTCTATTGCTAATGATTTTATACCTATCTTTTATGGAACGGGATATGATGCGTGTGTTAGTATAACAATAATACTTTCGGCAACTGTGTTGTTCATTACATGGGCGTGCATAGTAAGGACGCTATATTTAATTCCAACAGAAAAGAATAAAGTATATATTTATTCTGTGTTTTTAGGGGCGGGAGTTAATGTGATTATAAATTGGGCGTTAATCCCGCGGCTGGCTTCAGTTGGAGCAGCAGTTGGAACAATAATTGCAGAAGTGACAGTGGCTGTTTATCAAACTATAATGGTAAGAAAAGAACTGGATGTTTCTCAATGTATGAAAAAGTCCGTCCCGTTTATTATATTTGGTAGTATTATGTTCTTGGTTGTAAAGATACTTCCATTTGAAGTTGGAGGGAATATTGGACGCCTCATTGCAAAAATTTTTATTGGAGCGATGGTGTATTTGGCGTTGTCAGCAATTTATTTCCTGAAAACAAAAAACAAACTATTTTATGATGTGATTGGGAAGCTTATGAAAATATAATGATTTTTGATGTTAGGAGGATGGAAGAAATGGTTTATATAGTTGTGCCTATATTTAATACGGAAAAATATTTGGAGCAATGCTTAAAATCTATTCACAAGCAAACATATCAGAATTGGAAATGTTTGCTTGTGAATGATGGATCAACTGATGGTTGCTCTCAAATTTGCGAAACTTTTGCGAATGGTGATTCCAGGTATGTGTATATATATGAGGAGAACAAAGGATTATCTGCGGCACGAAATAAAGGAATAGAGTGTGCCATAGATTTTAGCGGGGGGGGGCATGACTTCGTTTGCTTCGTGGACAGCGACGATTATATAGAACCTGATTATTTGGAAAAAATGTTGGAACCATATCAGGCTAATAGCAGTCTCGATCTTGTGATTTGTAATTATTTTAATGATAATACACCTAAAGAAAATAGCTTTATTACACAGTCGAAGTATGGAATTCGTGACCGAATTGAAACAATGAGAGAATTTGCAAATCCAAAAAGTTTTAAAGGATTTGCATGGAATAAGCTTTATAAGCTTGATTTGATTGAGCAAAATAATCTTCGCTATGATATGAATTGCATTTTGGTGGAGGATGCACTATTTAATCATCAGTATATGAGTTGCTGCATGCAATCGTATTATGTGGATTGCCCGTTGTATCATTATATTACAAGAAGCGACTCTCTGACGAATCAATCTTTTAAAGAGAAAAATTGGAAGCTTTTAGAGTCATATAGAAATATAATCAAATTTTGTGGCTTACAAAAAGATAAGGAACTGGATGTACTATTAAATGAAAATTATTTAAACCACGAAATAACTATATTGAAAAAGATGAAATTTTCTAAAACGCCTGTTGATAGAGAAAAAATGCAGTGGTTAAAAGAAAAAGTGAAAAGCGAGATCCGGAGTATTTGGTGTGCACATAATATTTCGCTAAAGAGAAAATTAATGGCAATATATTTGAGTTTTTGATGGGATAAGGAGAATGGATGTAAATGAAATGGGAGACTGTGGGTTGTTTAATATATCGAATTATTGCGAAGGTACATTATGTATTACTCTGCTGTTATTTGCGATATAATATTAAGGGAGATTCCAAATCCTTACTTATTTATGATAATCCTAAAGTAGTGTGCCCTGACAATTTGACAGTAGGAGAACATTGTTCGCTTAATGAGGGAAGCTTACTTCATTGCGTAGGAAATGTTGTTCTTGGAAATAATGTTACAGTATCTGCGGGTGCCAAGATTTTTTCGACACAATATGATGTAAGTCATTGGACAGAATCTGAAAAACACTATCATTTAAGGAAATCAGTATTTATAAATGATGGCTGCTGGATTTGTTCAGGGGGGGTGATTCTCCCCGGAGTGTATATAAATGGAAAGAATGTTATAGTGGGGGCAAATGCAGTAGTTACTAGAGATATTAATGAAAGCAATGTGTTGTTGCAGGAGTGCCTGCTAAGATAGTGAAAAAATATGAGTGAGGTAGAGGTGCATCTACAAAGATAAAAAACTCTTCATAATAAGGTTCAAAAGAAAAGAGAAAAAGATGAAAACAACATTACTTATCATGGCAGCCGGAATTGGTAGCCGCTTCGGAACGGGAATTAAGCAGTTGGAGCCAGTCGATGATGCAAACCATATCATCATGGACTACTCGATCCATGATGCGATTAAGGCTGGTTTCAACCATGTAGTCTTTATCATCCGCAAGGATATTGAGAAGGAGTTCAAGGAGGTTATTGGTGATCGTATTGCCTCTATTTGTTCTTCTCGCAATGTAACTGTAGACTACGCTTTCCAGAATATCAACGATATTCCGGGAGAACTTCCGGAAGGTCGGACAAAGCCGTGGGGAACTGGTCAGGCAGTGCTGGCGGCAAAGAGTGTAATAGACACTCCGTTTATTGTGATCAATGCAGATGACTATTATGGAAAAGAAGGTTTCAAGGCTGTCCATGATTATTTGATAAACGGCGGCAAGTCCTGCATGGCAGGCTTTGTGCTGAAGAACACGCTGTCAGACAACGGTGGCGTTACTCGCGGCATTTGCAAGATGGATGAGGAAAATAACTTGACCGAGGTTGTGGAGACTAAGAACATCGTAAAGACATCGAATGGTGCAGAAGCAGACGGTGTGGTCGTCGAGGTGAATTCTTTGGTTTCTATGAACATGTGGGGATTAACACCGGACTTCTTGGAAGTGCTGGAAGAAGGCTTCAAAGAGTTCTTTGAAAAAGAAGTAGTGCAGAATCCGTTGAAAGCAGAGTATTTGATTCCGACCTTCATCGGTGAGCTGCTGGAGCAGGGAAAGATGTCAGTGAAGGTTCTGAAAACCAATGATACATGGTATGGTATGACCTACCATGAGGATGTCGCAGCAGTAAAGGATAGCTTCAAGAAGATGCTGGAGAATGGTGTATACAAGGCTGATTTATTTTCAGATCTGTGATATACTTGAACTACTATAACAGGAAAGAGGTTTGTGTCCTATGCCCAGAACAAAAGGTAGCAAGAATAAGCCCAAAACTGTGACTGCTGATTTTGCAACGCAGATTGCGGAAAAGCAGTCCGCGAAGGAAGCACTCACAGCGGAAATCGCATCCATCACCGCCAACATTGACACTTTAAAGGCTGACTTGAAAGAGAAGAAGACTGCTCTGAAGAAGGCCGAAAAAGAAGTGGTAACGCTGGAAGCGAAGAAGGCAAAGGCAGATGCTAAGGCTGCAGAGGAAGCGAAAAAGGCAGAAGCGGAATCCGTCCTGAAGAAGCTGCTTGCCGAAGGCATGAGTGCTGATGAAATTCTCGAAAAACTGAAATAACACGAAAAACCCGTGATGGACAGGCATAACGCACCGTCCATTACGGGTTTTAGGGTTATAAGAACATAAGCTCATCCGGCGCGGCCACATCAAAACTGAAAATGTGCCGGAAGGTTGAACTGTTTAATAAACGCATGGTGCTGGGCGTGATAGTGACGCAGATCGTACCCCAGATGATGCAGCTCAAGAAGTTTTACCATCACCAGATTGAGGTGAATCCGTTTGGCTACAGAGATTTGCGCAGCGTCTAACCCGCGCTTCGTCATTTGATAGACTTCATCACTGTCCAGCATCAGGTGGGATGTGAAAGCGTTATGCTCGTAAAGAAGGATGTGCTTGTCCTTAATGGTCAGAAACTTGTCCAGGGTATGCAAGTCCATAAGCAGCTGATGCTCCAGATAATGCCCCAGCGCATAGCCGCACACCATCTGCTTCGTCTGTTTGTCCAGCTGGCGATTGATAAGGATCAATGGCTTATCAAAATAGAGCGAAAGTAAACCCAACATATCTTTAATGCGGGATGTTTCACTGATGTCCAGACTGCAACTGCGCGCAATCTGTTTGATGTTGCGAGTTCCGGCAGTTTGGACAAGTTCGTTGGCAGCTTGGTGAATAAACGCAGAATCCATAATGTAATCTCCTTCCGGGGATGGCATAGTGAATAGAACAGTGGTTTAGAGGTTCATTATTCGTTCCTTTTCTCGTTTTTGTTCTCGGTACTTAAAATAGGCTTTGTGCATTTCATACATGATGCCGTCCATATCCTGCGGGGTCAACTCTCCGCTGGCAAATAGCTCAGTAAGCTCAAATGCGAGATGTTGGGCTTCTATTTTGCCCTTTTTTCCGTAGGCTTCGGCGGCACGTTCGATAAATAAAGACTGATCCGGCTGTAAATAGGTCAGAGGTACATGGAATATATCGGCCATCTTTTCAAGCATTTCAATACTGCGAGGGTAGCGGCCATCACGCTCCCATCCGATGATCGTTCTTTTGTTGATACCCAGACATTGTGCCAATTCGTCCTGTGTTAAAGAATGCTTCTTTCGTAGATCGCGAACTTTCTCTCCAAATTTCATGTTTGCAACCTTTCTATGGCGTAGTTATCGTGCTGTAACAATGTACAAAGGAATTTGTAAATATTCAATCTGAAAGATGCAACGAATTTTCACATTTTCCTCTTGATACGGCGGCACGACTTGCTTATAATATATGCTATATTCTATCATCTTTTGGATTATTATACCGTAAAAATCGTAAATATGCAAGCCGAAAAAGGTGAAAAAAGAGCGGAAGTTCAAAAGGTGAAATTGAATAGAAGAAAAAAAGAAACCTAAACCAACACAAAGGAGGCCGTGAGAAGATGAGCAACGGAGAACATGAAATCCGCACCCCAAAGGGGCTGCGGATCGGGAATCGCAGTGTCGTTGATGGAAAGAATATGCTTCAGATCAAGCGTGGTGGCTGTGAAGATTATATTTCTGCTGAATCTCTGGTGGAGTGCATTCACGGCCTTCCCGTGAAGAGTATCGAATTTTTCACAGCAGAGAACCAACGGAAAGAAGCCTGAAGCAGAGTGCTTCATCGACACTGAAAGCGCAGAGGTGGAATCTTAGGCGGCACCTGGTTAGCCGACCAGCTCCACCAGACGTTCTTTTGGGTCTACAATATAATATCTGTTTGTTAGAGCGATACCGTAGCAATATGTGATATAGGCCGGAACAGAATGAGCGAATGCAGCGCAGTAGTGCGCCTGTGAGTAACTCATCCTGTTCCGGTTTTTTTTAATTTTTTTTCAAAAACACCTTGCGAAATGCCCTTCCAGCAATTCTATATATGAGAGACTAAACATCACACCTTAAAAGTGAATCATGAAATAGCGATGCAGTAGGAGAAGTCTTAGACTTCCCGTTCAAAAAAAACGGGTAAGTCTGGGACAACTTTTGCTGCATTTTTTGTTTCAGACCGCCCGCAGCCAAAAGGCAGAAAGGTGGACATTATGATGACATTCAAGGAACTGAAAAAGCTTGTTAAACTTCCTTTGTACAAGGAACAGCGTGTTCCCACCGTGAAGGCTCTTGAGGAATCTGGCGTGTCGGTGGTAGCCGAGAAGATTCTGGAAAATCATGGAAGCATCAGTGTCTACCAAAATGGTTATGTGATTTATAGGGCGCATAAAAGAGTGACCGTTTTCTCGCTTCGTAACTGCGTACATTATAAATATGATGCATTGGAAGGTGCGGGGCATCACATTGAGGAAGAGGAATTTGATGAATACGAGTGGCACATCCGGCTGGTTCTGGAAGGAGAGGATCGTATTTTCATGAATTACGAAATCATTCAGGGAAAATGGATGCCATCCCGTGAGGACAGGGAGTATAGGGAAGAAATCCTAGAGGGAGTCGATGAAGCAGTGAGTACACTGGAAAGAATGATAAGTGAGGAAAGAGTGGAAGAGCTGCTCTCTACTTTGACTGATTTGCAGAGAAAGGTCGTCCACACTCATCTGTTTCATGGTCTGTCTTTCACAGAGGCAGCGAAACACCTTGGCATGACCCGCCAGAATCTTACCGGAATTTATAACGCAGCAATTTACAAGATACAGAAAAAGCACTTCCGGGCATTGTGCAGCTGATAACCTATACATAATCAAAAGATGAGCCGTCCAATCACAGAAAACACTCTGAATTGGGCGGCTCAAAAATTTTTTTGAATTTTTTTAAAACACCTTGCGAAATAGACCTTCTCCGATTCTAGGAGTGAGAGGACACAAAAAATCTCCATCCAAATCGGAAAGTTCATAAAAAGTTCAAAAACTTTTTTAAAAGCACCTTGCGAAATGACCTTTCTCCGATTCTAAGGATGAGAGGACAATACAAAACCTCTCACATGAACCTTGAAAATTGAATAAGCCATCCCAGAGAGATACTTCTGATACTGAATGTGCATCCTGCGTGTCTTGTCAGAGAAAACGCCGCTGAAATATGGGGCAGGAACGGGCTGGGGCAGAATGGCAAAGCTCAAATAACAGCAGATACAATGCGGCGGAGTGTCGAAAGATGCTCCGTCGTAGGAATGTACTGTTATTTATAATAGTGCAAATCCAGCAAGAGGGGAGGTGATGAATCTACATGAAGTACCCGTATTTCAGAGGTCTGGAAGCAGACCGATACAGTTTCTACCGTGTGCCGAAAGCACTCATCAAGGTAGACCTGTTTGAAAAGATGTCCGGCGATGCAAAGCTGCTCTATGCGGTCTTGCTGGATCGGATGAATCTTTCGCTTAAAAATGGCTGGCAGGACGAGAATGGAAATGCCTACATCATCTGTACGATAGATGAGATCATGGATTCGATTCGATGTGCCAGACAAAAGGCGGTCAAACTGCTGGATGAGCTGGAACACGAATATCAGCTTGTTGAGCGGCGCAGGCAGGGCTTGGGAAAGCCAAACCTGCTGTATGTGAAAGACCTCTATGCGGGACTTTCACAATCGAATTACTGGAAGTATGAAAATCAAACTTCTGGTGGTTTGAAAAGCGAACTTCCGGGAGTATGGAAATCAAACGGAAGTAAGACTGATATAAATAATACTGATAGTAGTGAGACTGATCTAATCTATTCCGCACCGTATGTGGAAAACACAGCGAAAGAGATGCGGGAAGATGAAAGGTATCGCCTCTATTTTCAAGACAAGCTGGAAATCCCGATCTTAGAGAAGAACTTCCCGCATGACCGGGAAATCCTGATGGAGATTTTGGAACTGCTTGTGGAAACCGTGACCAGCAGAAAGAAGTTCCTGCGCATTTGCGGGGAAGAAAAGCCGAAAGAGGTGGTCAAAAGCCGCCTGATGAAGCTGGATTCCATGCACATCCAGTATGTAATGGAATGCCTGAAAAGCAATACCACACAGGTACGAAACATCAAACAATATCTGCTCGCCACACTGTATAATGCGCCGACCACGATTGACAGCTATTACGCTGCACAGGTCAGGCATGATTTCGGATGGGGCGGCAGAAGCAATTAAGGAGGACAATGCAATGAGCGTGTTTTTTATGGATTTCGATATGGCTCCCTCGGTAATCTGGGCGAGAGACCTGTACGACCAGATGCAGATTCAGAGTGACTTCCGCAAGTGGTTCCCCCGGATGTGCCAGTACGGATTTGTGGAGGGCCGGGACTATGAGTTCGTTCCCCGTGTCCGCCCGCAGGATGAGGGCGGGCGCACGGTGCAGCGGTATGTGAATGACTACCGGATCACGCTGGAGATGGCAAAGCAGTTGTATAAGCTCCATCACTTCCACAAAAATGACTGTTTCCGTAGCTGCGAAGGACAGCACTGCATGGGAGCGGATCACTGGATGCAGGCAGTCATTGAACTGCTGCATCAGCACAAGTGCAAAAGCCACGCGCCGCCGAAGCGTTTTTACGAATCACAGCCGCCCGATTCGCTTGTGACAACGACACAGATCGCAAAAGAGTACGGCTGCGGCGCAAAAGTGTTCAATCGTCTGCTCCATCTGCACGGTATCCAGTACCGGGCCAATAACCAGTGGGTGCTGTATGCAAAGCATCAGGATAAAGGATATACAGCAAACCTTGTTTTCCGGCTCCATCGGAGTGATGGCAGTGCAGTAGAAAAGCTGCATACGGCATGGACGCACAAAGGCAGGAAGTTTCTGTACCACGAACTGAAACGGCGTGGGATTCTTCCGATGGCAGAACAGGAGGGGTGAGCCTATGAACTTTACGAATAGCCCGTTTGAACGTATGATGCGCCAGCGTCCGGGAACGGACAGTGACCATCCCTGCATTTCCTGCCGGCACCGCAGGGAGTGCGGCTACATGATGCACCAGTGCAGAAAGAAATTTCGTTCGGTCTTTGGCGATACGGCTCCCCCGGTATCAGGCACAGTCAGTGTCTGATGCCGTTTGGATAAAACTATAAATCGGAAAGGAGGGCGCAGGTGCAGGATGAAGTAAACGAAAAAACGATGGCATTGTGCATCAAAGGCGGAAAAATCTCGGCGCAGCTTCTGAAAGCAGCACTGACAAAGCTGCTTTCAGAGATCGAGAAGAAAAAACAGCAGTCGAAGAAGATGGGAGGGCAGAACCGATGTAAGAGAGGAAAGCAGAGCATCAAGAGCCTGCAACAGAGCGGCGCACAGCTTACCAATATCGTTGTCACGGACAATAACATCAAGTCGTTTGACCGGGTAGCCCGGAAGTACGGCATTGATTATAGTCTGAAAAAGGCAGAAAAAGAGGGTAAAACCGAATATCTGGTCTTTTTCAAGGCGAAAGATGTAGACGTTATGACGGCAGCGTTCAAGGAATATACCGGAGTTTCGTTGAAAAAGGAACAGCGGCAGTCCATTCGCAAGAAGTTGGAGCAGGCAAAGGAGCGTGTGGCTAAACACCGGGAGATCACCAAAGAAAAGACGAAAGACAGAGGGCAGGTGCGATGAGCCAGAAAACGACCGCACAGAGTAAACGTCCGCGCAAAGCCCCCTCCAACCAGACAGGTGGAACGGCATGGGGCAAGAAAGCAGCGGCGGCAATCAGCGGAAAGATGCAGTCGGCAGATGTGAAGAAGCTGATCCTGCTGAATTTTCCGTACATCATCGCCTTTTACATGGTGGAGAAAGCCGCATGGCTGTACCGCTACTGTAATGGCGATACCATCGTGGACAGGCTGATGGTTCTTTTTATGAACTTCGGTCTGGCCTATAAGAGTTATCTGCCAAGTGTCCATCCGTTCGACTTGCTGGTGGGTCTGATCGGTGCAGCAGCACTGAAAGCCGTGATCTACTTTAAGGGGAAGAACGCAAAGAAGTATCGTCAGGGAGAGGAATACGGCTCTGCCCGGTGGGGCAATGCCAAGGACATTGAACCTTTTATTGACCCGGTATTCGAGAATAATGTGCTGCTCACCCAGACGGAACGGTTGATGATGAGCGGCAGACCAAAGCATCCGAAGTATGCCAGAAACAAGAATGTCATTGTGATCGGCGGCTCTGGCAGCGGCAAGACACGGTTTTTCGTAAAGCCCAATCTGATGCAGATGCCCGAAAAGGTCAGCTATGTCTGTACTGACCCGAAAGGTACGATCATCATTGAATGCGGAAAGATGCTCTCGGATGCCGGGTACAAAATCAAAGTCCTAAACACGATCAACTTCAAGAAGTCGATGCACTATAATCCGTTCCATTATATCCGCAGTGAGAAGGATATTCTGAAACTGGTCAATACCATCATCGCCAACACGAAAGGAGACGGCGAAAAGTCCGGCGAAGATTTCTGGGTCAAGGCAGAACGCCTGCTCTACTGCGCACTCATCGGCTATATCTACTATGAAGCCCCGGAGGAAGAACAGAACTTCTCCACGCTGCTGGAATTTATCAATGCCAGCGAAGCCCGCGAGGATGATGAAGAGTTCAAGAATCCGGTCGATGAACTATTTGAGGATTTGGAAAAGGCTAAACCAGAACACTTTGCCGTGCGGCAGTACAAAAAGTACAAGCTGGCGGCAGGTAAAACGGCGAAGTCCATTCTGATTTCCTGCGGTGCGAGACTGGCTCCATTTGACATTAAGGAACTGCGTGACCTGATGGCATACGACGAGATGGAGCTGGATATGCTGGGAGATCAGCGCACGGCAATGTTCGTTATTATCTCCGATACAGATGATACCTTCAATTTTGTGGTGTCGATCCTGTACACACAGCTATTCAATTTGCTTTGTGATAAGGCGGACGATGAACACGGTGGCAGACTTCCGTACCATGTGCGGCTGCTTCTGGACGAGTTTGCAAACATCGGACAAATCCCTAAGTTTGATAAGCTCATCGCCACCATACGCAGCCGTGAGATTTCTGCTTCGATTATTCTCCAATCGCAGAGCCAGTTAAAGACCATTTACAAGGATGCCGCAGAAACCATCATCGGCAACTGTGACACGATGCTGTTCCTTGGCGGCAAGGAAAGCTCCACCCTCAAGGAGATTTCTGAAACCCTGGGCAAGGAAACCATCGACCTTTACAACACATCGGATACCCGCGGCAACAGCCCCTCTTTTGGCACGAACTACCAAAAGACCGGAAAAGAACTGATGAGCCGGGATGAGCTTGCAGTCATGGACGGCAGCAAGTGCATCTTACAGTTAAGAGGTGTCAGACCATTCCTGAGCGATAAGTTTGATATTACCAAACATAAGCGGTACAAGGAACTTTCGGATTTCGACAAGAAAAACGAGTTCGACGTAGAACGCTACCTGAAACACGAACTGCGGCTGCTCACCACGGAAGAATTTGACCTTTATGAAGTGGATGTGACCGAACAGGCACAAGGATAAGGAAGGAGGCTTTTATCAACAGCAAGCGATACACCCTCCCACCCGTTCGGGCAGACCCTGAACAGGTGATCCGTATGACCGACACGAAATAACCACCATCTATCATGTGATTCCAAAAGGCTGACTTTATTGAAAATGAAAGGAGAAGCCAGAATCGCAGGAAGCGGGCAGCACCGAAGATGTGCCAGCCCGCTTCCCTTTTGGAATCGCAAATATTCATCAAATCTGCGGTCTGGCGAAAATAATATATGGAATTCTTTAATCAGTCTATTACCGTTCTGCAGACTCTCGTTGTGGCTATTGGCGCAGGTCTTGGCGTTTGGGGTGTTGTCAATCTGATGGAAGGATATGGCAACGACAATCCGGGTGCAAAGTCCCAGGGCATGAAGCAGCTCATGAGCGGTGGCGGCGTCATTCTCATCGGTACGCAGCTGATCCCTCTGCTCTCTGGTCTGTTCGGCTAAGCACCCGCGATAGGAGGTACTCCCGCCATTGTTCGATAATATTTTTGCAGCCATCGAAAAATGGATGCGGGAACTTCTGACAGGAATGGTGGAGTCCAACATGAGTACGATGTTCACGGATGTCAATGAAAAGACAAGTGAGATCGCGGCTCAGGTTGGACGCACTCCACAAAACTGGAACAGCAGCGTTTTCAGTATGATTCAGAACTTATCAGAGTCGGTTGTAGTTCCGATTGCCGGAATCATCATCACTCTGGTACTCTGCTATGAGCTGATCTCGATGCTGACCGAGCGAAACAACCTGCATGATGTAGATACATGGATGTTCTTCAAGTATTTTGTCAAGGCATGGGTCGCAATCTATCTGGTCAGCAATACGTTCACAATTACAATGGCAGTCTTTGACGTTGGACAATCGGTAGTTAATTCGGCTTCCGGTATCATCAACGGCGAGACTGCCATTGATGTTAGTTCGCTGTCCATGCAGATGCAGGCGGCGATGGCAACCATGGAGATCGGTGAACTGGTAGTGCTGGCTCTTGAAACCTTCCTTGTCAGCTTCTGCATGAAAATTATGTCGGTGGTGATAACTGTCATTGTCTATGGGCGCATGATAGAGATTTATCTCTATACATCGCTTGCCCCGATCCCGTTCGCAACGATGAGCAACCGTGAATGGGGTCATGTAGGAACCAACTATTTCAGAGGACTGTTCGCCCTTGCATTTCAGGCATTTCTGATGATGGTCTGTGTGGCGATTTACGCAGCACTGATTTCTTCGGTGCGGATTTCCAGCAATATGCACTCCGCGCTGATCGGCGTTGCAGCGTATACCGTGATTCTGTGTTTCAGCCTGATGAAAACGGGAAGTCTGTCCAAACAGATCTTCGGCAGTCACTAAAACCGGGAAAATTCGAGGAAAGGAAAGACAGCAGACAGAAAGCCGTATCCCGGCGGCGTGTCTGACTGTCATGGTGAAGAATGGCTTATGTGACGATCCCGAAAGACCTGTCCAAAGTGAAGAACAAGGTCTTTCTCAACCTGACAAAGCGACAACTCATCTGTATGGGCTTTGCGGCATCCATCGGTGTCCCGTTCTACTTTCTCACACGGGGAACACTTGGCACAAGCAATGCGGCGGCAGGCATGGTGCTTTTGATGCTCCCGGAATTTTTCTTTGCACTGTTCGAGAAAAACGGGATGCACCTTGAAACCATCCTGACGAACTTCATCAATGTCCGTTTCAAACGTCCGGCGGTTCGCTGCTACGAGATCGAAAATCTGTACGAATATGAGCCGGAGAAACCTGTAACACCAAAAGTGAAGAAGGGAGGCATTATTGGGAAAAGAAAAGGATAAGAAGCCGCTGTTCGGCGGCATCTTCCAGAAATTCTTCAAGCCGTCTGCAAAGGCAGAAGCAAAAAAGAAGAAAGAGCATCACTTGACCGTGCAGCGGTCGATTCCGTATCTGGAAATGGGGCGGGACGGCATCTGCCGGGTGGAGGAACATCTGTATTCCAAAACCGTCCGCTTCTATGACATCAACTATCAGCTCGCGCAAAACGAAGATAAGAACACCATTTTTGAAAGCTGGTGTGACTTCCTCAACTACTTTGATTCCAGCATCCGCTTTCAGCTTTCGTTCATTAACCACAAAAGTGATATGAGCGAATACAACAAGGTCATTCAGATTGAGCCGCAGCATGACCAGTTCGATGATGTGCGCATGGAATATGCGCAGATGTTGAAACAGCAGCTTGCCAAGGGCAACAACGGTCTGGTCCGAACGAAGTACATCACGTTCAGCATTGAAGCCAAAAGCGTGAAAGAAGCAAAGCCCCGGCTGGAGCGTATCGAAACCGATATTCTCAACAATTTCAAGGTGCTGGGCGTAAAAGCATATCCGCTGAATGGTGTGGAACGCTTACAGATCATGTACGAGATGTTCCATCAGGAGGAAGAACGGAAGTTTGAGTTCAGCTATGACCGCATCCTGCAAAGCGGCATGACTACCAAGGACTTCATTGCTCCGACCAGTTTTCTGTTCAAGAGCGGCAAGGACTTCCAGATGGGAGATACTATCGGCGCAGTATCCTATCTGAACATCCTTGCCCCGGAACTGACGGATAAGGTTCTGGCAGAGTTTCTGGACATGGACAAGAATCTGGTGGTCAGCATCCATGTGCAGTCGGTAGACCAGCTCAAGGCAATCAAACTCATCAAGGGCAAGATCACAGACCTTGACCGCATGAAGATTGAGGAACAGAAAAAGGCGGTGCGTTCCGGCTATGATATGGAAATTATTCCGAGTGACCTTGCAACTTATGGTGGTGAAGCCAAGAAGATTCTGGATGATTTGCAGAGCCGCAATGAGCGTATGTTCCTTATTACGGTGCTGTTCCTCAATGCTGCGAAAACCAAACAGGAGCTGGACAGTGCAGTGTTTCAGACGGCTGGTATCGCTCAGAAGTTCAACTGCACCCTGAATCGACTGGACTATATGCAGGAGCAGGGACTTATGAGCAGCCTGCCGCTGGCCAATAACCTTGTCCCCATCAAGCGGGCATTGACTACAACTTCCACGGCCATCTTCGTGCCGTTCACCACGCAGGAACTTTTCATGGAGGGCGATTCCCTCTATTACGGTCTGAATGCAGTGTCTAACAACATGATTATGGCAGATCGCAAACAGCTCAAAAATCCGAACGGTCTGATTTTGGGTACGCCTGGTTCTGGTAAATCGTTCAGCGCAAAGCGTGAAATGACAAACGTGTTCTTCACGACAACGGACGATATTATCATCGCAGACCCGGAAGGCGAGTATTATCCGCTGGTCGAAGCCCTGGGCGGGCAGGTCATTCATATCTCATCCACCAGCCGGGACTACATCAACCCGATGGACATTAACCTGAACTATGCGGACGATGATAACCCGCTTGGCATGAAATCGGATTTCATCCTTTCCCTGTGCGAACTTATCATGGGCGCACGGGATGGCATGGAGCCGGAAGAAAAATCTGTCATTGACCGATGCCTGCCGCTGGTTTATCAGAAATATCTGAATGACCCGAAGCCGGAAAATATGCCGATTCTCGGTGATTTATATGACTGCCTGCGGGAGCAGAAAGAACGGCAGGCGCAGCGTATCGCCACGGCATTGGAAATCTACGTCAATGGTGCGCTGCGGGTGTTCAACCACCAGACGAATGTGGAACTGGATAACCGCCTTATCTGCTTTGACATCAAAGAATTGGGCAAGCAGCTCAAAAAGCTGGGTATGCTCATCGTGCAGGATCAGGTGTGGAATCGTGTTACCATCAACCGCAATGCAAAGAAAAATACACGATACTACATTGATGAGTTCCACTTGCTCTTAAAGGAAGAGCAGACTGCCGCATATAGTGTTGAAATCTGGAAGCGTTTCCGAAAATGGGGCGGTATCCCTACGGGCATCACGCAGAACATCAAAGATCTGCTTGCCAGCCGGGAGATCGAGAACATCTTTGAGAACAGCGATTTCATCTATATGCTGAATCAGGCATCCGGTGATAGGCAGATTCTTGCAAAGCAGCTCAACATTTCGCCATTCCAGCTTTCCTATGTGACGAACAGCAACGAGGGCGAGGGGCTGCTGTTCTACGGCAATACCATTATTCCGTTCAAGGATAAGTTCGATACTTCGCTGAAACTTTATGGCCTTATGACCACGAAACCGAATGAAATTGCAAAATACAGGGAGAGGAAAGACGCATGATGAAAGAGAAAAAACTGAGCCAGATGATCCTGAAGCTGCATGACCGTGCTGAGGCAGCAAAATACGATGGCGATTCTAGCCCGCCTTATCAGGAAGTGAAAATGCTGAACTTCCACGATGAGGAATCGGTGGTGCATACGGTGCTGGAGGACTTTTACGCAGTCGGCGCACTGGCAGATGAACTGACCCACGGATTCCACATGGAAGAGCGGGGCTACATCGACCGCACGGAGGTCAATTCCCGGCTGATCGCTTTTGCCAGGGAGCTGGAGCGGATTCTCGATAAATGGGAGACTCATGCAGTCCTGATTGCATGAGTTTCCTGCCGGACGGGAGGTGAATCCGATGGCAGACAAGCGATTCCGGGGCAGAGATAAAATCGTCCAGAAAATGACCAAAGACGGTCTGGTGGAAGAGAATCTCCGCACCGGGGAAACCAAGTCCGCAGTTGAAGAAGAACCACCGAAGCAGGAAGATTCGGAAAAAGACGCTGCGGAAAGTGCAGAAGAAACCCCTGTTGTGGAAGAAGATGTGTGCATGGATGCCGAGGATGGAGAGGAGGAAAAGCCCCGGCGCAGCACCGCCAAGCAGAGTACAGAATATTATAAAGCCCATCAGGAGGATGGCAAAGCGAAAGAAAAAGACGCTTCGCCAGTGGACGAAGATGCAAAGCCTGCGCCGAAGAAAAAGGACTGCTTATCCTTTGATGATGAGCAGCAGGGCGGCATCGTCCGGGGCGCAGGGCTGGGCATTAAGAAGGTGGCGAAGAAAGGAGTGGATACCGCCACTGGTTTTGCCCACAACAAGGTACATCAGGTCGAAAAGGAAAACTCCGGCGTGGAGTCGGCGCACAAGAGCGAAGAAACGCTGGAAGGATTGTACCGCTTCTCTAAAGGCAGGAAAAAGACCAGAGAAAAATCTGCCAGAGCTGAGAAGAAAGTCGAGGTTGAGAAAAAATCCAGCCGTCTGAAATTTTTGGAGAATGAGGGCGGCATAACCGAAGAAGCGGCAGAAATGCCATTGAAAAAGAAACCGCCCCAGCCGCCACCGACTGCCGCAGGAGGTGAAGCAACAAAGACAGTCGGTTCAAAGTTTTACCAGAAAAAGCAGTATAAGGATGCCTATGCAGCAGCCAAGCGGGGCCAGAAAGCCGGAAACGCTGCCAGCAAGCAGGCGGCAACGGTAGCAAACACGCTTGCAGAAAAAGCAAAGGCAGCGGTGCAGGAGGTCGTTGTGCAGAACAAGACCCTCTGGGCGGGACTTGGCATAGCAGCACTGATGCTCATGCTGATTATGGGCGCATTCTCAAGCTGTTCAGCAGCGATCCATGGAACGGGCAGTACCTTTATCGGAACGACGTATCCCAGTAAGGACGCTGACATGAAAGGTGCAGAAGAAGATTATCTGGAACTGGAAAAGAAGCTGGATGAGCAGATACGGCAGATGGAGTCCACACATCCCGGCTATGACGAATACCGTTACCAGCTGGATGAAATTGGGCATGACCCCTATCAGCTGATCTCTCATCTGACTGCCGTATATGAGCAGTTCACCAGAGGACAGGTGAAACCCGTCATCAAGTCGCTGTTTGAGCAACAGTATCTCCTGAAAGTCTGGGAAACGATAGAGATTCGCACACGCATGGAAACCAGAGTAGGGATTCGGCCAACGATTGACGCTTTTGGAAACGTCAGCATGGAAACCTATACCTATCAGGAAGAAGTGGAGTATGAGTACAAAATCCTCAATGTCCTGCTGAAAAATAAAGGCTTTGACACCATTGCCAGAAAGAACATGGATCGGAAGCAGACTGGGCGGTATGATGCCTACAATCTGACCTATGGCAATCGCCCGGAACTGTTTGGCGCAGGATCACCTACATACAGTGGCGGCACAACAGGAAGCATTGGCTCTGGCGGTTCGGGTGGAACAGGCGGCAGTTCCGGCGGTGGTTTCCGATATGATATTCCAGAAGAAGCCCTGTCGGATGAAAAGTTTGCAAAGATGATTGCAGAAGCCGAAAAGTATCTGGGTATGCCGTATGTGTGGGGCGGCAGTTCTCCAAGCACCAGTTTTGACTGCTCCGGCTTTGTCTGCTGGGTCATTAATAACTGTGGCAATGGCTGGAATGTCGGACGCACGACGGCAAACGGACTGCGTGGCAAGTGCAGCTACGTTTCTCCTGCAAATGCACAGCCGGGTGATTTGATCTTCTTTGAAAAAACCTATAATACTGTCGGCGCGTCGCACGTTGGCATCTATGTCGGCAACGGAATGATGATCCACTGCGGTGATCCGATTTCTTATACCAGCATCAATTCGACCTACTGGCAGAACCACTTCCTTGGTTTTGGCAGAATCAAGTAAAGGAAAGGAGAGAAGCTAGATGAGCAAAAAGCTGAAGAAGTTTTTGAATGATGCAGAGAAAACCGAAAGCAAGATCGCGGAACTGGAAGAGTATCTGAGAAATGTCCGGGCGGCACAGAAAAAAGAAGAGGACAATGAGATCGTTCGGGCTATCCGCAGCACAAAGCTGGGTGGGCGTGACCTGCTGGCACTGCTGGAAAATATCCAGGCGGGGAATGTGACGTTCCAGACAACCGTAAACCACGAGAACAAGACTTCGGAAGAAGCAGAAATGGAGGATGTGATTGCGAAAGATGCTTAAAAAGCTGGGCGTTGTGATTCCCAGTGTAGTGCTGACCCTGCTGATGGCAGTCGGCTTTTCCACTCCGGCATTTGCCTATGTAGAGCCGGAAGTCAAGGAAGAGCCTGTGCAGGTCATTGAGGAAGAGGAACCCACCGAGGAAGAGAAGATTCCGTTCACCATTGCGGGCAACGGCGAGGTGAAAGATAACATCACGGACGATTCCAGTAAAGAGTTCTTCACGGTCAAGACCAAGGGCGGCAACACCTTTTTTCTGGTGATCGACCGGGCAAGGAACAGCGAGAATGTATATATGCTCTCTATGATCGACGAGTACGATTTGCAGGAGTTTCTGACCGATGAGGAACGCAACGGCAAGGAAGAAGAGGAGCCGGCAGGCGTGTTGCCGGAAACCAAACCTGAGCCGGAACCGGATGTCGAGATCGAAGAGCCGGAACAGGACGATGGAAAGCTGACCAAGATTCTGGCAATCGTATTTGTTCTGGGTGTGGGCGGTGCAGGCGCATTCTTCTATTTCTACATCTATAAGCCGAAGCAGAGTGAGCCGGAAGTATCGAAAGAAAATCTGGAATATGAAGCTCTGCCGACAAAGAACGAGGATGAGCAGGACGCAGAAACCGAAGAATAATAGAAAACCCGTATAATCTAGTGGTGCAGGGATGGTCTGATTCGGACTGTCCCTGCTTTTTTCAAACAAGCAGGAGGATACATGAAATATCTTGTGATAGCAGAAAAGCCGAGTGTAGCACGTTCCATCTCGAAAGTGATCGGTGCATACAAACATGAGGACGGGTATCTGGAGGGTGGGGATTGTGTGGTGAGCTGGTGTCTGGGGCATCTGGCAGAGTATGCAGCCCCGGAGTATTACGATGAACGCTATAAAAGCTGGCGGTTTGATGATCTTCCGATTCTCCCGGAAGAATGGAAATTGTTGGTTTCGGAAGATAAGAAAGCGCATTTCAATATCCTGCGAAAGCTCCTCCGAAGCAAAGATTTTGATTATGTGGTAAATGCCTGCGACGCAGGGCGTGAGGGCGAAGCAATCTTTCGCCGCGTGTACGGTCTGGCAGGCAGCAAACTCCCGGTCAAACGGCTGTGGATTAGCAGCATGGAAGATTCCGCTATCCAGCAGGGCTTTGATTCCTTAAAGGATGGCGCAGAGTATGACAACCTGTTTGCCGCTTCGGAGTGCAGGGCAAAGGCAGACTGGCTGATTGGTATGAATGGCACACGGGCTTTTACCAAGAAATACGGCAGGCGGCAGACCATTGGACGGGTGCAGACTCCGACACTGGCAATGCTGACGGAACGGCAGAACAAAATCCAGAACTTTGTAAAAGAGCCGTATTACAAAGTAGAAATCACAGGAAATGGCATCGTGGCAGAATCGGAACGGATGGCACAGGAGCAGGATGCGGATACCATGCAGGCAGCTTGTGATGGACAGTGTGCCGTAGTTGGCAGCATCGAGCGCAAACGGAAAGAACAGTCTGCGCCGAAGCTGTATGACTTAACGACCTTGCAGCGAGAAGCTAACCGCTATTATGGTTTTACCGCCAGTCAGACTTTGAAGATCGTACAGGAATTGTACGAAGAAAAGCTGGTGACATACCCGCGAACGGACAGCCAGTACATCACGGAAGATATGCAGCAGACCATGGCAGATTTGCTCAAACACTATGGCGGCGAAGCAGATGGAGTAAAGCAGGTGGTCAATAACAAAAAGGTCACTGACCACCATGCGATTCTGCCGACACTGGAAAGCTGCAAGCGTGGGTCAAACAGCCTGTCCGGGGATAAGGAAAAGGTCTTTGCTCTCATCGTCTGGAAGATGCAACAGGCAGTACAGCCGCCATACATCTATGAAGATGTTCTGGTAACAGTATGCTGTCAGGACAGGAAATTCACTGCAAAATACAAAAATGTCTTGCAGGCGGGACATACCGCAATGCCTGTTCCGTTTGCAGAACAGGAAAAAAGCAAGGATATGGCATTCCCCAAGAAACTGGAACAGGGCGAGGTGATTCCTGTGGTGAGCGCGGAGAAAAAGCAGGGCTTTACATCTCCGCCGAAAGCATTTACCGAAGACACCCTGCTTTCTGCAATGGAAAGCGCAGGCAACAAGGAGTTTGAAAAAGACACGGAAAAGAAAGGACTGGGAACACCTGCGACCCGTGCAGCGATTCTGGAAAAGCTGGTGTCTTCCGGCTATGTGGAACGCAAAGGCAAGCAGATTCTTCCCAGTGCAGAGGGGGTTACGGCAATCGCAAATATCCCGGATTACCTGAAATCGGCAAGCATGACCGCTGAGTGGGAAAATGAACTGCTGCGGATGGAACGGGGCGAAACAAAGCCCGCCGACTTCATGCAGGGCATCGGTGGATTGCTGGAACGAATGCTGGCAGACCTCCGGCAAATTCCGACCGTACAGGAATCACCTATTTATAATAAGGTATCTATCGGGAACTGCCCGGTATGTGGAAAGCCCGTCTGTGAAGGCAAGCTGAATTTCTATTGCTCTGACCGGGACTGTAAATTTGCCCTCTGGAAAGAAAGTAAATACCTTTCCGGCATGAAAAAGACGCTCACAAAGAAGATGGCAACTGACCTTTTGAAGAAAGGACGTACCTATGCAAAAGACTTCTACTCTGCCAAAAAGGACAAGACCTTTGCCGCAGACCTTGTTATGGCAATAGAAAATGGCAGGGCGCAGTACAGTCTTGAATTTCCGAAAACACCAGCTAAGAAGTAAGGAGGGAACGATTGGCGAAATTTAACGATATTCGGGAACTTGCCCAGCAGAACGCACGGTGGGTAAGCAATTCTCCGAAAGACTGGATGAACTATCTGGATGTGGCGGCACGGCTGTACCGCTATTCGTTCAAAGATACTCTGCTGATCCATGCTCAGCGTCCTGATGCGACCGCCTGTGCAGAGCTGGAAGTCTGGAACAAGAAAATGAACCGCTGGGTAAACCGTGGCGCAAAAGGCATTGCGCTTTTGGACGATGCCAGCCCACGGGCAAAGCTGCGCTATGTGTTCGACATTGCGGACACGCATCTGGTGCAGGGCGGCAGAACGCCGATCCTCTGGCGCATTGATAATTCGGAACACCAGCAGATGATCCTCGACCATCTGGCAGATACTTATGCTCTGACGCAGACGGACAGCATGAATGCTGCGCTGATGGAACTGGCACAGCAGTTGACCGCTGAAAATCTGGAAGAAGCGATGGATGGTCTGGAATATGAGGTGGCAGACACTTTTCTGGAAGGACTGGATGAAGATAACCTCCGTGTCCGTTTCCGGGAGTTAATGACCAACAGTATTTTCTATACCCTTTCCCGACGCTGCGGACAGGAACCGCTGGAAGTTTTGGAAGATGAGGATTTTATCCGTATTGTGGATTTCAACCAGCTTCCGGTTTTGACGTTCCTGGGCAATGCTGTTTCGGAACAATGTGAAGCGGTTCTCCGTGACATCGGACGGGAAATGCAGAAAATTTACCGAAAAGAAGTCACAGAACATCTTGCAAAAACTGCCGACAGCTTGTATAATACCAGTACAGACTTTAGCACATTAAAGCGTGAAACTGAAACGAACATCACTGAAGGAGGAAAACCGTATGGAACTGACTTATCACCGCAAGGGGGACTACCTGTTTCCGAACCTGACCGTACAGGACGAGCCGATGAGCATTGGGAAGTACGGGATGCTGCGCAGGACTTATCTGAGGGAAAACAAGAAGAACTGGTATCAGAGTATGCTGATGAGCGGCAGGCTGAATCAGCATCTGGCGCAGATCGACGAGCAGGCGGAGAACCGGATGGAAGAACTGATCGAGAGCCTGAACGAGAAGTATCCGGCTCCGAACAAGGAAACCGAACAGATGGCATGGGTGGCACATCAGAACAATCTGACCGCGATGGCGGAAGAGATCGTGCTGAAGGAATTGGTGTACAACTAACCGCTGACACAACCGAACAGGATTTGAGCGAAGCAGAGGAAGAAATTGCCTCTGCTTTTTCTCTGCCCAGTCTGCCGACCGTGGAACAGCAGATTCGGGCAATCGAAGCCCCGATGCAGGCCCAGTATGCCGATGAGATCACGATTCCGGCAGAAGTTGTGGATGAAATCCTGCGGACGGGAAGCAATCGAAGCAAAAGCCAGCTCCGTCTTATCTATAACTTTATGACCGAACAGACCCCGGAAGAGTATACTGCTTTCGTCAAAAAAGAGTATGGCGAGGGCGGCAAGGGCTTTGAGATCGGCGGCACAAAATATGCAGTCTGGTTCGATGAGTTGGGTATGCAGATCGCCGTTGGAGATACGGTTCGGAACGACCCCAAAAACAAAGCATTTCTGTCCTGGGAAGATGTCAGCTGCAGAATCCATCAGCTTTTGCAGCAGGGAGAGTATGCACCAAAATCGGTTTTGGATGCAGCCCGTGGCAATGTCCTGCATGAACACGCAGAAGCCCTGAGCTATATGGAACGCGATATGGCAGAGGGCGTGGCAGAGATGGTCTTTGCCGATACGTCCATCTTCTCCGGCGGATACCCGGAACTTACAGAACGCCTTGCAAAGTTGCTTGACCAGCCGGAATTTCTGACTGACCTGAACGAACGTCTTTTAGGACTGGCAGAAGCCTACGCCGAAGATAAAAGTGTGATGCGGATGCAGTTCTACCGCCCGGATAAGGTGTCGGAACGATTTCAGAAGTTCGCCCTCCCGTATCAGCCCTATCAGGCAAGAGAGGGCTTTCAGTGGAATGAGCAGAAAGTCTTTATCACGGAAGATGAGATCAATGCTTTCCTTGCAGGCGGCGGGCCGTATTCGGATGGCAGGCTGGCAACGTACAGTTTCTTCCTTACCCATACAGAGAAAGCAGAACGCGCGGCATTTCTGAAAGACCGATACGGTGTGGGCGGCAGCAGTCATGCACTTTCCCGTGCAGATAATTCCCATGCCAGCTATGACGGCAGAGGTCTTGAACTGGCACGGGGCATCTATGGAAAGCCGGATGCGCTGGTAAAGCTGAACTGGAACCAGGCGGCTGAACGAGTTGCAAAGCTCATTGACCAGAGTTTGTATCTGAAGCCTGCGGATTACAGCCGGATGCCGAGTTACGAGCGTGAGCAGATGGCAAATCGGGTAATCGGTTTCTACCATCGTCTGCCCGATGAAGTAGAGCGTCCATTTAAGCGGGAATTGCTGAATGAGGATGCCAGAAAGAAACTGCCCACCATGCTGGCTGACCCGGAACAGGCGGTAGAGCTTCTGGAAAAGATGGATGCAGCACTTCTTTCCGTGCCGCTGGATTCCCCGGAATATGCGGAAAAATCAAAGACGCTTGCTGAACTGCACCAGTATGTTGAGGGAACGTACACGATCTTCCCGGAAAAGAAAAAGGCTGTTGAGATTTCTGTTTCTGAGACAGGACAAATATCGCTTTTCGATATTTGGGCGCAGGAACAGGAATCGAAAGAGCATTCAACCACCGCAGTGGTTGAAGAACCCCAGAAGCAGGCGGCAAAGTACAGCAGAAATGTCGGGGATTATCTCTATCTGGAAGATGACCGCCTTTATAAAATCGAACGTGTTACGGATTCTCTGATCTATCTGAAAGATATGGAGCGTCCTGCATGGGCGGCGCGGGTGCTTCGACCGAACCAGTATGATGCAGAACTGGCAAAGAATCCGCTGAATGATTATCTTCTGGCAGGGCAGGAATCTGCATTGAAAGATAGTCGCTGTGTTTACAAAGAATGTCTGTATTCCATGCTGGATGCGGTGCAGCAGAGTGAAATCTATCCGTATCTCCGCGACCGCGATGTGGATGCAGACGAAGCGGAAAAGGAACTTCGGAACAAGATTGACGAGCTGTTAGAGCAGAATGCGAAAACTGCTCCGCTGTATCTGGAAGCCAGCGAGAAGTGGGAAAACTTCAAAGACTGGTTGATAGAAGATATTTTCCAGCGCATCTATCAGGACGTTATTACGGACAGACGGGATGCCGTTGCACTGTATCAGGATAGCAAGGACGCACCGCAGTGGGTGCGCGGCATTATGGTTCTGTATGCAGCGGAAGAAAAGGCCGTTGAGCCGACCTTGCAGCCCCTGCCGCTGGATGCCGTAAACGAATATAACGCGCTGAAAGAGCGTTACCCGGATGCTCTGGTCGGCTATGAGCAGTACGGCAACTTTGAGTTCTACGGCGAGGATGCAAAGCGCGTTTCAGAACTTCTTGGCAGCAAGCTGTTGGAAAAGGAAACCGCACTCGGCAAGGTTGAGGTGTCTGGTTTTTCACGTGAACAGTGGGCTTCTCAGGCAATGAAGCTCTGGAAGCAGGGGGAGAGCGTCTATCTGTCCGGCCAGCAGGAAGATGGAACCCATGCGCAGACAAAGTATTTCCGCAGAGAGGAATATCTGCCAGTCAATACCATCATTGAACTGGACGATAGAGAGTTCCGTGTGGATTCGGTCAACTTTGAGCAGGGGACGGTCAGCTTGCAGGACATGACCCTTGCGAAAGAAGCCCGGTATCCGATCTTCCGAACGGAACCGCTGGAGTACATTCGGCATCTGTACGAACAGGCCGATGTGCCGATGAAAGAAGCGATAGAAACCACAGTCTTTACTGCTCTACACAATGCTGGTGTGGCTTACGAGGATTTTTCCCCGGAGCAGATGGATGTGATCTATTCGGTGGCAGAATCGGGCGGCGAGTTAGAAGAACTGCTGAATCCCGACTTCTCGCCGGAACAGATGCAGCTGATCGCGGATGTGCAGACCCGGACAGATGCCATCCATCGTTCAGCGGCAGATGATGCTGTGAAGCCTCTTACCAGCAAGCCTATGACCCCGGAAGAGGTCAACCATGCACGGCGGCAGCACAACCTTCCGCTGGACAGTGGAGCCGAAACGGAACAGCCTGTACAGCCCAAACAGGAGCCTATGAACTTCCGTATTACGGACGATGATCTCGGCGCAGGAGGAGCCAAGACAAAATTCAAAGCAAACATCGAAGCCATCCGGCTGCTGCAAACGCTGGATGCAGAACAGCGGCAGGCAACCGCAGAAGAACAGGAAGTTCTTTCCCGGTATGTCGGCTGGGGCGGCATTCCGCAGGCGTTCGACGAGAAGAATGCAGACTGGTCGAAAGAGTATGCGGAACTGAAATCTCTGCTCCCGGCAGATGAGTACAGCGAAGCGAGGGCATCTACGCTGAATGCTTTCTACACTTCGCCTACGGTAATCAAGGCAATGTATGAAGCCCTTTCCAACATGGGTCTGAGCAAAGGCAATGTACTGGAACCGTCCTGCGGTGTCGGTAACTTCATGGGTCTTGTGCCTGAAAGCATGGAGAACATCAAGATGTATGGTGTGGAGCTGGACAACGTATCAGGACGCATTGCACAGCAGCTTTATCAGAAGAACAAAATTGCAGTGCAGGGCTTTGAAACAATGCAGTTCCCGGACAGCTTCTTTGATTGTGTGGTGGGCAATGTGCCGTTCGGCAATTACAAAGTGCCGGATAAGCGGTATGACCGCCATAATTTCCTTATCCATGATTACTTTATAGCAAAAAGCCTTGACCTTGTTCGTCCGGGCGGCGTGGTGGCGGTAGTCACTTCCAGCGGCACAATGGAAAAAAAGGATTCCTCTGTCCGAGAGTATCTTGCCAACCGTGCTGATCTGGTCGGCGCAATTCGCCTGCCAAACAATGCGTTCCAGCGCAATGCAAACACAAGTGTTGTAGCTGACATTTTGTTTCTGCAAAAGCGTGACCGGGCGGCAGTGGAGCGGGCAGAGTGGGTAGACCTTGGCACAACGCCGGAGGGATACCCCATCAACCAGTATTTTGCGCAGCATACCGAAATGGTGCTGGGCGAGATCACGACTGAAAGTACGCAGTACGGCAAGCAGGAAACTACGGTCAAGCCCATCGAGGGCGCAGACCTTGCACAGCAGTTGAAAGCAGCCGTTGAGAACATCCATGCGGAAATCACAGAGCCGGAAATCACGGATGATGAACTTGACCAGAACGCAGAACCGCTCCCGGCAGACCCGAACGTGAAGAATTTCAGTTACACCAACGTAGACGGACAAGTCTATTACCGTGAAAACTCCTACATGAACAAGGTTGACCTGCCTGCGGTCACGGCAGAGCGTGTACTGGGGATGATCGCCCTGCGGGAAACAACACAGAAATTGCTGGACTGCCAGTTGCACGATGGCACAGATGCCGAAGTGGAACTGCTGCAAGGAAAGTTGAAAGACCAGTATAAGCGGTTTACAGCGCAGTACGGTCTTATCAACAGCACCGCCAATAAACGGGCATTCCGGCAGGACAGCAGCTATTGCCTGCTGGCATCTCTTGAGATTCTGGACGAGGATCAAAACCTCAAGCGGCTGGCAGATATTTTTGCGAAACGCACCATTCGCAAGCCGGAACCTGTGACTTCTGTGGATACGCCGAGTGAAGCCCTGGCACTCTCCATCGGAGAAAAAGCAAAGGTCGATGTGCCGTTCATGGCAGAACTTTGCGGAAAGACAGAGCAGGAAGTGACCGAAGAACTGGCAGGCGTTATCTTCCGCAATCCTGTCACACAGGCGTGGGTGACGGCAGACGAATATCTGTCCGGCAATGTCCGGGAAAAGCTGGCAACGGCAGAAACCTTTGCTGCAAACCACCCGGAGTATCAGGTCAATGTCGAGTATCTCAAGCGGATACAGCCGAAAGATTTGAATGCTTCGGAGATTGAAGTACGGCTGGGTGCGAACTGGATCAAGGCAGAGTACATTACGGACTTCATGGAGCAGGTGTTTAAGACACCAAGCTACTATATCGGAAGTTCCATCAAGGCTACCTATTCGGAAATCAGCGGCGCATGGAACATCAGCGGAAAGTCACTTGACCGGAGTAATCCCCGTGTAACGAACACCTATGGCACAATGCGGGTCAACGGCTATCGACTGCTGGAAGATGCGCTGAATCTCCGGGATACCAAAATTTACGATACCGTCTATGAGGATGGAAAAGAAAGGAGAGTGCTGAACAAAAAAGAAACCATGCTGGCGCAGCAGGCACAGGAAGCAATTCGGGATGCGTTCAAGCAGTGGATTTTCAAGGATTTAGACCGCAGAGAGGAACTTTGCAAGGTCTACAACGAGAGATTCAATGCGATTCGTCCCCGTGAATACGACGGCAGCCACATCAAGTTTGTGGGCATGACCCCGGAAATCAGCCTGATGCCGCATCAGAAAAATGCAGTGGCGCATATCCTGTATGGCAATAATACGCTGTTGGCGCATTGTGTGGGTGCGGGCAAGACCTTCCAGATGATCGCTGCCGGCATGGAAAGCCGCCGTCTGGGTCTGGCACAGAAGAATCTCTACGTTGTGCCGAATCACCTGACGGAACAGTGGGGCGCGGATTTCCTGCGGCTGTATCCGAATGCCAATGTGCTGGTGGCAACGAAAAAGGATTTCGAGCCATCCAACCGAAAGAAGTTCTGTTCCCGAATTGCTACGGGCGATTATGATGCCATCATTATCGGGCATTCGCAGTTTGAGAGGATTCCGCTTTCCCCGGAACGGCAGAAATCTATGATCGAGCGGCAGATTCAGGACATTACCTTTGCGATTGCAGAAGCAAGGGCAGAGGACGATGGTAAGAGTTTCACGGTCAAGCAGATGGAGAAAACAAAGAAAACCTTGCAGGCAAAGCTCCAGAAGCTGAACGACCAGAGCCGCAAGGACGATGTGGTTACATTTGAGCAGCTTGGTGTTGACCGCCTGTTTGTGGATGAGAGCCATTTCTATAAAAATATGTTCCTCTACACAAAAATGCGGAATATCGCTGGTATTGCTCAGACCGATGCGCAGAAATCCTCGGATATGTTTGCAAAATGCCAGTATCTTGATGAGATCACTGGCGGCAAGGGTGTGACCTTTGCAACAGGTACACCCGTATCGAACAGCATGGTAGAGCTGTATACCATCATGCGTTACTTGCAGTATGACACCTTACAGAAACTTCATCTTGGACATTTTGATAGCTGGGCGGCTTCGTTTGGCGAAACCGTAACGGCAATCGAATTGTCCCCAGAGGGAACGGGCTACCGTGCAAAGACGCGGTTCGCCCGTTTTTTCAATCTCCCTGAATTGATCTCACTGTTCAAGGAGTCCGCAGACGTACAGACAGCGGATATGCTGAATCTTCCTGTGCCGGAAGCAGAGTACATCAATGAGGTGCTGAAACCCAGCGAAACGCAGCAGGAAATGGTGAGCAGCTTTGCCGACCGTGCAGAACAGGTGCGAAACGGCAATGTCAATCCCAAAATTGATAATATGCTCAAGATCACGAATGACGGTAGAAAGCTGGCACTGGATCAGCGGCTTATCAATGACCTGCTCCCGGATGAGCCGGAAAGCAAGGTCAACCTCTGTGTGGAGAATGCCTATCAGGTGTGGGAAGAATCTACGCCCGACAAATCCACCCAGTTGATTTTCTGTGATTTATCGACCCCGAAAGCAGACGGAACATTCAATGTGTACGATGATGTTCGGGAGAAACTGGTGGCAAAGGGAATCCCCCGTGAGGAGATTGCTTTCATCCATGAGGCAAATACCGAAACCAAAAAGGCAGAACTGTTTGCAAAGGTACGTTCCGGTCAGGTGCGTATCCTGCTCGGTTCGACCCCGAAACTTGGTGCTGGTACGAACATTCAGGACAGGCTGATTGCTCTGCATCATCTGGACTGCCCTTGGAAACCCTCTGACCTGGAACAGCAGGAAGGACGCATTCTTCGTCAGGGAAACCGCAACCAGAAAGTGAAGATTTTCCGTTACGTCACAGAAAATACGTTCGATTCGTATATGTGGCAGATTCTGGAAAATAAGCAGAAGTTTATCTCGCAGATCATGACCTCGAAATCTCCTGTCCGTGCCTGTGATGATGTGGACGATACCGCGCTGACCTATGCAGAAATCAAAGCATTGGCAACGGGAAATCCCTACATCAAGGAAAAGATGGATTTGGATATTCAGGTCAGCAAGCTGAAGCTGATGCGGGCCAATCATACCAGCCAGATTTACAGTCTGGAATCGGATATTGCACGGCGGTATCCGGCAGAGATCACGGCAGCGAAAGAGCGCATAGCAGGTCTGAAAGCTGACCTTGCAGTGGCAAAGCCGTTGCTGGAACAGGATAAGGAAAAGTTCTCCATCACGGTGGAGGACAGGGTTTATACCGACCGCAAGGAAGCCGGATCGGCGATTCTTGCAGCCTGCGCCGCAATGAAGATCGCTAAGACAGAGGGGCAAATCGCAGATTTGGGAGGGTTTGCAATCAGTTCCCGGTTTGATGCGTTCGCTCAGACATTCAAGCTGACCATCAAGCGGCAGAGCAGTTATACGATTGAACTTGGCAGTGACCCAGCTGGCAATATCCAGCGTATTCTCAATGCGCTGGCATCCATCGAAAAGACACTGCCGCAGGTGGAACGCAGACTGGAAACCTTACAGCAGCAGTTGGCAGAGGCAAAGGAAGAAGTGCAGCGTCCGTTCCCGCAGGAGGCGGAATTAAACGAAAAATCTGCACGGCTTGCAGAACTGAACGCCCTGCTGGACATGGATGAAAAGGGGGATGATGCGGCTCTTGGCATGGATGAAGAAGTGACGGAGAGTGAAATCCCTGCGCCGAAGCGTGAGATTGAGCGGAGTGCAGACAGCGTAAAACGTCCGTCGATTCTTGCACAGCTTCACGAAAAACAGGCGGAACGCATGGCAGAGCCGAAACCGCAGAAAAAGAAAAGTCACGATATGGAACTGTAACTGAGAATGCCCCGTCAGATCTCCGAAAGGGAATCTGATGGGGCAGATTTTGTAAAGGAGGGCATGAATGGCAGATAAGCGGGCAGACCAGCTCAAAGAAATCACGGAACGGTTGGAGCAGGGCGTAAAGGACATTTTTACTTCGGAAATGTATACGAAGTACCTGCTCACAATGTCGAAGTTCCATAATTATAGCTTCAATAATACACTGCTGATCGCAATGCAGCGTCCAGATGCTACGTTGGTGGCTGGGTATAACGCATGGAAAAATAAGTTTAACCGCTATGTGAAAAAGGGTGAAAAGGGAATCCAGATCATCGCACCTGCTCCGGTAAAGGAACGGGAAGAGCGGGAGAAAATCGACAAGGACACCGGGCTTACGGTGCTGAATGAGAACGGAGAGCCGGAAATCGAAGTGGTGGAGAGGGTGATTCCCCGGTTCCGGGTAACAACGGTTTTCGATTATGCCCAGACAGACGGAGAGCCGCTCCCTACGCTGGAAGTAAATGAACTGACTGCCCGTGTCAAGGATTATACCCTGCTGAAAGAGGCAATCGAACAGGTATCTCCTGTGCCAATTCGTTTTGGAGAGATCGAGGGCAACGCAAAAGGTTATTACAGCCACGTGGACAAAGAAATCTGTGTTCGTGCCGATATGGGTGAGAGCCAGACCATCAAGACGATGATCCATGAGGTTGCTCATGCCATGCTGCATGACAGCGACCAGATGAAACAGCGCGGCGAGGAAAAAGACCAGCTTACCAAAGAAACAGAAGCGGAAAGCATTGCATTTACGGTTTGCTCGGCACTTGGCATTGATACTTCGGACTACTCGTTCCCGTATGTAGCAAGCTGGGCAAGCGGCAAGGAACTGAAAGAATTGAAAGATTCGATGGATACGATTCGATTGACCGCTGCTAATTTTCTTGAAAAGCTGGAAACGGCGGTAGCAGAAAGGAGTGTGGAGCGCATGACAGCGATGGAATACGCAGAAAAGCTGATTGCGGACAAGGAACAGGATAAAACCATTTTTGACAACAACCAGCGAAATCTCATTGTGAACTTTGCTTACAAGCTGGATGATCGGGCGGCAACGGAAGAACTGGCGAATAATCTGGCGGCTGCGATTGCGGCAGAAAACACGGAAGAAGTCAACCGCCTGATGTGGGAAGCAGAAGAGAAAATCGAAAATCTGCCGGATGGCATGATCGGTCTTTCGGAAATGCACGAATACGGGTATCTGAAAGATGATGTTCTGCCGCTGACAAAGGAAGGCGCACGGGAGTGGCATCGGCTGGGCGAACGGATTTACCCACTGTTTCAGGATGGTACGGCAGGAGATTTCGCCAGTCAGGAAGAAATCGAACAGCATGATGGCATTTTCGGAATCAAGGCTGACGCATGGAGTGCGATTTTGCTGGAAAAGAACGAAGAGTATCTGGAAGATGAATATGCCCGCCCGGACGCTGCATTGGCGGTGATAAGCCGGGAGCAGGCTCTGCGGCTGTTTGATGAGGGCAAGCAGATTTATCTTATCCGTATCAGCCCGTGGCCGGTTCTTGTTACAGGGCGTGAAGAAATCGAGCGTGGAAGTGACTATTTCCAGATTGCCAAGGAAGATTTGGAAAAGGACAAGCAGAAAGCAATGGAAAACAGCGAGAAAGCACCCGTTGAAAAGCTGGCGGCAGACCTTGATGATTTCGCCTTTGACTTCGATTTCTACCACTATAAGGATAGCGTGGAGAATCGAGAGCAGGCGGTTGAAGCACTGAAAGAACAGATTCAGGCTGGGGATATTCAGCCGATCAGGGAATGGCTGCAAGTCGCAGTGGAGGAATCAGAGGGAGAGTCTGCAGAAAAGGCGGCAGAGTTGATAGTTCGGCTGGATACGCTGGTCAAGGAGCAGAAGCTGCTTTCTAGCGGTGAAAAACAGTTTGGCATCTACCAGATCACTGCCCGTGACCCGGAACATGACTACCGCTTTATGAATCTGGATTTTGTAAAACGGCACGGGATGGAAGTAAACCGTGCAGACTATGAACTGGTCTATACCGCGCCTCTTACGGAAAAAGATACGCTGGAAGCCATTTACGAACGGTTCAATATCCAGTGTCCGGCAGACTTTACGGGTCATTCGCTGTCGGTCAGTGATGTGGTGGTACTCAATGATGGCAGTACGGTCAAAGCCTACTATGTGGACAGTATCGGTTTTGCGGAACTGTCGGATTTTTTCAAGGAAAGGAATATGGATTTGCAGAAAGAGAACCTTTTGAACGAAAAATTGCAGGAAATCGAAATCTTTGATAAGCCCGGTCTTTTCAGCAATGGCCGACTGCGGGATGAAGAAGTACCGAAGGGCTTATATCGCTATGATCTGCGCGGCTCGGACTACGACCCCGGCCAGCCTATTACAGTGGAGAAAAATGTGGTGGTGAACCACGCGGCATCTGTTCTTATGGCAGAAGAACTTGACCTTGGCGCAGACGGGCGGCTGGAACTTGGCGAGGAAGGTCTGAACTTCACAGGTGCAGAACTGACCGTGCGAGAGTTTATGGAGGAACAGCAGCAGAAAAGAAGTGGTCTGATCCACGGCGATTCCGACCACATCGCAGTCGAGGGGCATATCGGCACATGGTATGCTGTTGATGAAACGGAAGTCGGCGGCGAGAAGTTCTTCCTGCTGGAGCATGAGGAACACGGCGATATGGCGGCCTGCGTTGCAGTCAATGAGCAGGGCAAACTGGTGGCAGAGGATTTGTGGAACGGCTTCGATGAAGATTTTCAGGAGGCCGTACAGAAATATCTCTCTGAAAAATGGAATATGCCGAAAAAAGAAGATGTGGTGTCGGAGATCATTGAAAAGACTGTGCCTGTGCCGGACAACAGCGCACAGGACTATTCGGATGTGCCTGTTTACTACGAGCCGTTCAGCTATGCCAAAGAAAATGACGAGGTGGATTTATACCGCACATCCTATCGGCTGAACACTGAGTGCAAGCAGGCAATCCATGAAGCGATTGCGGACAACTATGATGGGATGTACCTTGGCGATGGCGCGGTCGATCAGGTGGTGCGGCAGTACGGCATGGAGCGTGTGGGCTACATTCTGGCGAATACTCTGCACCATAAAAGTTACGATGACCGCTTTTCTCACGGCAATAAGGAATGGGCAGAGCAGGTCAGCACCCCGGAGCATAATGCAGACCGCATGACCTTCCGCACAGACTGGGTGGTTGACAACCATCCGGCTATTCTGGATGGCTTTGTGACGATGTACCGAAATGAGCTGGAAGCGCAGAAAAGACAGGAGCAGCCTTTTGTAAAGCAGTTCTATGTGGTCGAAAATCTGCAGGATGCTCCTTTGAAAATTGAGCGGTTCGGAAATCTCGATGATGCAATGTCGCAGTATCAGGCACTTCCGAACCATTACATGAAAGCCTTGGGCGTGGAAAAAAATCCTGATCCTCTGCCGGGTTCACTGGATATTTTACAGTGCAAGAACGGCATTGACACCATCGTAGAGAACTACAAAACGGTTCCGGGCTGGGATAACCAGTATATCCAGAATCATGTTGTCCAGCCGTTACAGGGAGCCTTAGCCGTGCAGGATGTGGAACTGGCCTATGAATTGCCGGATGCCTATTTCCATATCCAGACCTGTGACGATGGTTTCGACTATACCTTATATAATAAGAACTTCACAGAACGGGATGGCGGCATCCTTGAAACGGATGGGGATAAGTCTGTACAAGAAGCCATGACGGAACTGCTTACAGAGTTCGGCTGCAATGCAGAAGAGGGCAGGGTCATGGATGCAGCAGAACTGCGGGAACAAGCTGATACGGTCGCTGAACAGCAGGCAGAAGCTTTGAAAGAAAAGCTGGCGGCAGAGAAGCCCACACCAGAAGCAACCATCAGTTTTTATGTAGCAGAGTGTGCAGAGTTCCCGGTGATGGGGGAGTTCCATGACAATCTGACATTGGAGCAGGCATTGGAAGTCTACGATAAGATTCCGGCAGAGCGGATGAACGGAATCAAGAGCATTGGCTTTTCTCTTGAGGATGGAAGCATCTATTCGGGAATGTTTGACCTGATGGTAGGCGGAGAAGTGCAGGCAGATGTCGTCAACCATATCCAGCATTACCGGGAAAGCCCGCTGGTGCAGAAAGCAATTTCGGATATAAAAACACTTTTGGAAAAGCGGCAGGCAAGCAAGGAGTTGGAAGAACGCCCCAACACCCGGCAGTCTGTCCGTGAAGCGTTGAAGAACCGCAAAAAGGCGCAGGAGCAGCAATCCAATCAGGAACAGGCAAAACCGAAGAAGGCAAAGAAGAAAGGAGAAATGGAACTGTGAGCAAGATGCATTTTGATGAGAACGAACTGATGATTATGGCAATGTTTGAGCAGGACACGGCTGAAAACACGAAAAAGGAACTGGAAGAGGTTCTTCCTTATGTTGCAGATGATATGGCAGTCAGGCTGCTGGTGGAGCAGGTGATTTCTAAAATGGAAAATCTGCCGGATGAGCAGTTCAAGAATCTGGAACTGGATTTATACAGACCGGATGCCCCGGAAGAGGAGAAAGCGTGATGAGTGCTAATCTTTTTATGATTTACCAGATCAATGATTTGGAAAAGAGCCGGGACTATCGTTGCCGCCCGTATGAGTACCAGATTGAAAACAGCTTTATGGTGACAAGCGAGAACTATGTTCTGGGCTATAAAGCATCTCTGATTCAAGGCGTTACACCGGGGCAGATTCGGGAACGCATGGAAAAGCTGAATCCTGATAGGTTCAGAGTCCGAAAATTCGGTGTCAGTGATGTGATTGTAACATCCATTGGCGGCAAAACGCAGTCCTATTATGTGAATCCAAAGGAACTTATCAAGTTCAATGGCTTTTTCACGAAGCTGCCAAATGGTGAATATCTGCTTCTGAATGAGGAAGGTTATCAGGTGGAGGGGCAGAAAGGAACGTGGACGGTAACAGATGAGAAAACCATAGACGAGCAACGCTTTGTGCTGATGGTGAGTGATCAGAAACCGGACTTGCTGCCAAGCATTGTAGTACAGTCGGATGGAAAATTTATGACAACGACTTCCAGTGGTTTTGATAATGCGACCGTCCGAAAAGTCCGGGAGCTGCTCCACCATGAAAAATTTTTGGAGAATGGCACAGCAGAAAGAGCAAGGGAGTCTGGCACAGAGCAGAACTACAACATGATAGACGGCTGTGTGAACAATGTGCCTAAGAAGCCCAGAGTGATCGGCGGCAGGGTATCTGTTCTGGATCGCCTGCATATCAAACAGGCGGAAAGAGCGCGAAAGGACAATGCGCAGGTTCAGCAGCAGGAACGAACACGAAAAACTTGAAATTGCAAAAGTGTGTCATAAGAGTTAAATTTTTCAAACACGGAATAGCGGAGTTGATTTTTTAGCGCATAGAGGATATAATATAAATGAGAAAGTAGAAGAATACGAAGAAAGAGCCAAACAATACGAATAGGAGGTGTTATGAATGGCTACGTCGAGTATTTTTACAAACATTGTAATCAATGACCCGAAAAAAGCGGAAAAGTTTATTGATGCACTTGAAACATCCAGCCATGATCCTGCATGGAAGCCGACTTCGCCAGTTAAACCGCCGTTGACTGATATAGAGGCAATCCGTAAACTGATGGCAAAGAGGGTTTCAGCAAAGTGAGTCAGTATAACGCAGTAAACATTTTGGATATGGTAGATGCAATCGGAGAGGATGCCGTCAAAAACATCCTTTCCGATTTTTCGTGCCATAAGAATTTTGAAATTGAAAATTATGTAAAAAAGAATGCTTTAGAATTTGCAAAACGGAAAATGTCAATTACCTATTTGGTGGTTGACGAAGAAGGTAACTTGGTGGCATTTTTCGCTTTGACACATAAAGCGGTGCAACTTACAAATGAGGGCTTATCCGGCTCAATGCGGAAGAAGATAGAGCGACACGCAAAATTGGATGAACAATCTAATACATATATGCTGTCAGCATTCTTGATTGCGCAATTCGGAAAGAATGATCGGTATAAAGAAAAAGTCACTGGCAATGAACTGATGGACATGACCATGAATATTCTGGTGGCAGTTCAGAGAGAAATTGGTGGCGGTGTTGTTTATCTGGAGTGTGAAGAAAGACCGCAGCTATTATCATTTTATGAAAATGAGAAAAACAGATTCCGAGTATTTGGTGAACGCTATTCGGACAAAGACCAGATGAAGTACATCCAGTTGCTGAGACTCTTCTGATATATCCGTAACACTATAAGGGGTGGTTCAATTTGAACCACCTCTTTTTTCTTTGCGGAGAAAAATGCCGCAGAACAAGTTATACATTCTTGTCTGCGGCATTTCTATTAAAGTGTGTGTTCGTCTTTGGTTCGTTTCTGTGTAGAAGGCTGATTTAAGATGCTCGCAACATTAGAGCAGACGGTTTGCAATTCACGATGGTAGTCTTTGAAATACTGATAGGTTTCATATTGTGTGTCCTTCTGCTGTACCAGAAGTTCTTTTTCAGAACGCAGGTCTTTCATAGTTGGAAGTTTCCCGTCTGGTGAATTTTGCTTTAGAAATTGCAACGCTTCTTCATATTTGGCAATCTCATCTGCATGGTTCTGCCGGAAATCCTTTTTATTGGTGGATTTCAGAAAATCAGTGTAGACCGATTTTGTAGAAAGATACTGTCCCAGATAATGAATCTGTTCGTTCACTTTTTTCAGTTTGGCTTCAGTGAGTTTGGCATCGCTGCGGGCTTTTGCCATTTTGGACTGAATCGTATCTGTGGTATCTTGCAATTTTTCCTGAGTATCATACCCATGCTCCTGAATGTAGGCAACAGTTTTAGCCATTTGCTGCAAGTTGCTGATTTTTACTTTCTGGGCATAGGCTCGGCTTTGCTGGGCCTTAATGCAGTTCTGCAAATCAACCACAAGACGCAGGTCGGATTTTATGAACAGAATGGTGATAGGATCGTCCGGCACCCATTGTGCCTGATTCTGTTCAGCGGCGAGTGCATTTTCTTGAAAGAGCTGCAAAAGGTATTCTCGGTCATAGTGGCTTCCCAGTTTCCGGGCAGATATGTACTTCTGCCGATCCGATGTAAGATAGCTGAATCGCTCCCGATGGTCTTTGACCTGTATTCCGTATTCTGCTTTGAGCAGCCGCTGAAATTCTTCAAAAGATTTCGCACGTTCCGCAATGTCGTTGATGGCATTGCGGATTTTTTCTTTGTTGGTTTCAAATTTGGTTTTCATGGGTGCGATGCCTTCTGCCATTATCTCCATGTTGGCCATATCAAGATTTAGCTGTCCTCTGCGCTGGGCATGATATTCCTGCTGTGTGATTTTTTCTGCAGCAGGAGAGAGCAGATCGACCTGATATAATCCCTCACGTTGGCAGATGTCCATAAGAGAACTTTGTAAATGACGGAGATACTCTTTTGTCAGATGGTGCTTATATCCTGCCTTGCAGTCGATGGCACGTTCAGTATAAGGCTGAGAGGCTATATCTTCTTTTCGTAGGCTGTTGATAATGATATGGGTATGGATATTACCGGAGTTGTTGCTGCCGTCTGTATGAGTGCAGACAAGTGCCTGATGCCCAGGAAAATTTGCTTTGGCATATTCCATGCCAATAGCTTGTGCTTGCTCCCCGGTCAAACCATGATCGGCAACATCCATGGGATCGTGGCTGATAATGTAATGGTGGCATTTGATTTCATCATATCTTTGATTTTTATGGTATTGCTGGTTGAGCAATTCACACTCAAGATCGAATGCTTCAGGATTGCAGTTCAATCCATCAAAATAAAACTCATCCCGGAGCATGGAATTGCCGTTTTCATCAAGGATGGGAACGAGGTGAAATTCATCATGCTGGTATTTCAAGTAATCAATAACAGCACCATAGTCAGCGTTTTTTACTGCGAAGTGTTTTAGGATTGCCATAGATTCCTCCCAAGTGAACAATTTCTCGACGGAGTTCCCGAACCTCTGTGATGCACTTTTTAATTTCGTCTACGATACTGACGGTAATTTTTCCACCACTGTGCAAATAGCGGGTAATCTGATTCAGATTGTTTCCGATACCAGCAGCGATTGTAACTAGCTGATGGATTTCTGATGTGTCCGCAACGATGTAATGAGTGCTTGCTGGTGCTTCCTTGAGAAAACACTTTCGGATATATGTGCTGGTGGGTAGTCCTGCACTTTCAGCGTAGCCGGATACGATTTCATATTCCATCTCGCTGCAACGGATATGAATATCGTGGGTTCTCTGAATGGGTTGCTTGTTTTTTGGTCTTGCCATAGTGGTATCCTCCTGTTTTTTTGAGAAAAGATTTATCCCGACAAGCCGTAGGCGGTCGGCTGCGACCACTTTAGTGGAAGCCAGATAGCCAAAATCTGTGATTTTGCGCGTGCCGTGGGAATGGGGAACGGAATCCCCATCAAGATTGCCAGAGAACAAAAATCCCGTAAGGAAGTTTTTGGTCTACGCAGGCGAATCTTGCGCTACTTACGGTGGAAGCCGTAGCCTTACGCATTTTTCGGGTTCTTCTATCTTTAGAATCGGGCGGAGCGTGTTTCGCAAGGTGTTTTTGAAAAAAATCAAAAAAATTTTTGAAATACCTTGCGAAATGACCTTTCTCCAATTCTATAAGTGAAAGAGGCTGACACACCACCCAAAAAACAGAAAGGAATGAGTGAATGACCGAAACAACTGCACGAACCTATCACACCATGGAAAGCCTGCGCCAGATGGCGCAGACCGATCTCCGTAATGTGAACCGCAAGGAACTGGTAGACATCAACGAAGTGGAAATTAGAAAAGACTTGTCGCAGCGGGAGCGGATGGTCGATTTCATTTCGCAGATCAAGAACCCTTATTGCTATCTCGACAAGGGCATGGTAGTGAAGATCAGCTTTGCAGGAGAGAACCGATTAGAGGACACACTGAAAAAATGCGCACGGACGCATCGGAGATAAAAAAGAAGAAAGCAGAAGAAAATTTACACTTTAACACATTAAAGCGTTGACATAGACCGCGAAATATGAGATAATGGCTTTGGGTCAAAACAGAATATGCTAACTAAAGCCGATAATTTTCTTGGTTTATTGTCAGAACGACAAATAGATTAAGGAGGTTATCGGCTTTTTATGTTTTTTCAGGAAAATGGACAATATCGCTGTGCTGCGTATCTTCGATTGTCACGTTCGGACGGCGATCAGCAGGAAAGCAACAGCATCAAAAATCAAAGAGCCTTACTGAACGATTATCTGGGAAAGCACCCGGAACTGCATAAGGTCGATGAGTATGTAGACGATGGATACAGCGGTACGAATTTTGAACGCCCGGATTTCAAACGGATGATGCAGGACATTGAGAATCGGAAAATCAACTGTATCATCGTCAAGGACTTATCACGATTCGGCAGAAACTACATTGAAACAGGACGTTATCTGGAAAGAATCTTTCCATTTATGGGAGTCCGCTTCATCGCCATCAATGATCATTATGATAGTGCAGAAGAAAATGATGATAAGGGACGTATCCTGATTCCGTTCAACAATCTTATCAACGACACCTATTGCCGGGACATTTCCATGCGTGTCCGAAGCCACTTGGATGTAAAACGGAAGGAAGGACAATTCATCGGCAGTTTTGCAGGATACGGGTATCAGAAAGACCCGAAAGACAAAAACCATCTGATTATAGATGAATACGCGGCGGGCATCGTGCAGGAAATATTCAAGCTGAAGCTCAACGGGATGAGCGCACAGCACATTGCAAATCATCTGAATGAATTGGGAGTTCTGCCACCAAATGAGTATAAGCGGGCCAGCGGATTCAATTATACTTGCGGGTTTCGAGCGGGACTAAACCAAAAATGGACAGTGGTATCGGTCAATCGGATTCTGAAGAATGAATCCTATACTGGAACCTTGATTCAAGGCAAACGTCGGAAAATCAACTACAAAATAAAAAAGAGTCAGGATGTTGGGACTGAAAACTGGATTCGTGTCGAGGGAACACATGACGCGATTATCAGTAGAGGTGAGTTCCAACAGGTGCAGCAGTTGATGGAGTTGGATACGCGCACTTCGCCCAGTCAGAAAACAGTTTATCCTTTATCGGGTTTTCTGCGCTGTGCCGACTGTGGGCAGAACATGATTCGACGCACGGTGACGAAGAAAGGAAAGAAATATCAATACTATCACTGTTCTACCTATAAGAATGGCGGAGATTGCACTCCGCACATGATAAACGGTGAGAAGCTGGAAGGAAGTGTTTTGGCGGCAATCCGGCATCAGGTTGCACTTCTTGTTGAAGCAGAGCAGGTGTTATCTCATGCAGACCTGGCAAGCGGTGAACAGATTGGCGTGAAAATTTTGGATGGACAAATCAATGCGCTGGAAGCGGAATTGGAACGATACCGTAATTTGAAAGTTCGGCTGTATCAGGATTTCTGCGATGATGTTGTCAGCAAGGAAGAGTACAGTGAGATGAATGCCCGGTTTGCGCAGAAGATAAAAGAGGCGCAAGACAAAATTCAGGCGATTCAGGATAAAAAGCAGGAGGCAGTCAAGCATGATACGATGCTTCCCGGCTGGTTGGAAGAACTGAAACAGTACCAGCACATTAAAACGCTGGAACGGCGGGTGGTAGTAGAACTGATCGACCATATCGACATTCATAGTAAGGAAGAAATTGAAATTCACTTCTGCTTTGAGGACGAACTACACAGCATTACAGAAAAATTCATGGAATATCAGGCACATAACGGGAAAGAGGTGGCAGAAGAATGAGATGGGTAAGCTACACAAGGTCAATCTCCAGCAGAATCGGAGAAGAAAATCCTGCCAATACGATTGCAGAACAGAATGCAAATATTGAACAATACTTGAAAAATAAAGGGTACAGAATATCGGAAAAGTACAGTGACCGCAAGAGATCGGCAGAAGCAGCCGATGGTTTTGATCGAATGGTGCAGGACGGCATGACACAAAAATTCGATGCGGTTGCCGTTGATTCCATCTTCCGTTTTGGCAAGACATTGCCATTTGCCATTGAGGTATTACAGAAAACTTTTTATCCGGTTGGTATTCAGTTTGCTGTTGTTGAGGATGATTTTTGCAGTACAGACCGAACAGCAGACGAAGTGGAACAGTATTTTAAGGAAAAAGTCATTGAGAAAATCCGATTTGAATTTATGGCGAGCCGACAAGATAGCTTTGAGAAAGGAGTGCTGACACATCGGCAGGCAAAGTATGGCTATGACATATCAGAAGATCGTAGGAGCTTTGTGCTTGATTCGGAAAGCGCATACATTGTGAAACTGATTTTTCAGATGTATCTGGAAGGAATGACGCTTCAAGAAATCGGAGCGGCATTGGACGCACAAAATGTCCCATCGCCGCAAATTCAGATGACTCGAAATAAAAAGGTGACGAGGAAAACAAAATGGCCTGTCACGACAATTCGCTCTATTCTGGTGAATCCACTCTATATTGGAAAGCTCACATTGAAGCTGTCCGGTGCTGAGAAGAAGATGGAAGTTCCACCAATCGTATCAGAGGAAGATTTTCAAAAGGTGCAGGAAAGAATCAATGATTCGGTTAAACTTCCTGCTCCTAAACGGAGATCAACGCCCAATATCCTTATCAAGAAAATATATGACCGGGCAAGTGGAGAACGCTTGTTGTGCAGAACGACTGAGGACGAAACAAGGCAGATATATTCTTTTGACAGAAAATGTAAGTGCTTTAGTGGAAAAGCACCCTATATTGAAAGCACTGAAGTTTTTGATGTGATTCGATTTTCATTAAAAACAGCGCAGGAGCAGGCAAGATATATTGGCAGATTACTGGAATCGGACAAAGATGAAGTTAAGCGATGCCAGAATATTGCACTTAACCCTTATCGGGAACAGGCAAGAACACTTATGGATGCGCTGGCTGAAAAGGATGTTGAAAGAACTTCTGTCTACCGGAAATATGAAAGATGTGAAATAGAACAGGAGCAGTTGGAGAATTTTGAATCTCGGTATCAGGCAGAGATAGAAGAGCTGGAAGCAGAGTTCAAGAACATTATGATGAAAGTTTCCGTAATAGAGAAGGCGTTCAGTTATGTAAATCCATGGCTGACAAAATTTCAAGACCTTACGACTCCTGAAATACTGGAACGGACGCACATCAAAAAATATGTGGAGCGGGTTTGGATTGAGGATTTTAAGCGAGTAGAGGTTGTTTTGAAGGAAGAAGAATGGACAAGATTCTTCCCGGAGGAATGGCTGAGAACCGGAAAGGAAAATTAAAATGGCTAGAAAGAGCAGAAAAAACATAATGCCGCAGAGTGCTGCACCGGAGATTCGTATTTCCGAAGAAGTCAATCTTCTGCGTACAGCAGCGTATGCACGATTATCCTCGGAGAACAGCGGGCATGAAACAGAAGATACCCTGAATACGCAGATTCTGCAAATCCATAATTATATAAAGGAACATCCAGAGCTGACACTGACGGATACCTATGTGGACAATGGCTTTACTGGAACAAACTTTGACCGCCCGGAGTTTGAGCGTATGATGCAGGATGTGCGGACAGGGAAAATCCAGTGTATTGTGGTTAAGGATTTGTCCCGCTTTGGTCGTGACTACATTGAAACGGGCAACTATCTGGAAACGATTTTTCCGATGCTGCATATCCGGTTTATTGCTATCAATGATGATTTTGACAATATCCGGCAGTCGGATGTGGACAGTCTTGCAGTCCCCATCAAGAACATGGTAAACAGCCTGTACGCAAAGGACATCTCAAAGAAAATTGGCCTAAGCTATCAGATGCGTAGGGAAAAAGGAATCCCTACTTCATGGTGTGTGCCGTATGGCTATCGCATGAATGAACAGAAAAGTCAGTATGAAGTGGCAGATGAAGCAAAGTATGTGAAGCTGATTTATCAGTGGTATCTCATGGGTCTGAGTACGAATGAGATTGCTCGGAGGTTGGAATTTCTGGAAGTGCCTCGTCCGAATGAACATCTGAATCGTAGACTGCACGAGGGACATGATACGACTTTTAATAAATGGCATTCCAGTTCTGTTCTCCGTATTCTGGATAGTCAGGTATATATCGGAAATTTGGTAACGGGAAAAACCCGGACTGCCTCTTATAAAGGAATTGGGCTGCACCCGGTAGATAAGGAAGAATGGCATATTGTGGAAAATGCTCATGAGGCAATTATCTTGAAGTCCGATTTTGAAATCGTGCAGGAAAAAAGAAACCGGAACAAGGAAAAACGCAATAATGCAATGGCTCGTTCAGAGCAGGTGCGGGCAGAGTGTAGGAATCACTTTGCAGGCATGGTGTTTTGCGGCTGTTGTCGGCGCAACATGACATTTGTGCGTCAGGTGCATAGAACGGAAGAGAAAAGCTATTTCGGAGTATTTCAGTGCAAGAGAAAGAAGGGAACAACACCATGTTCCTATCATACTGTGCCAGAAAAAATGCTTATGATGGTAGCGATGAAGCAGATTCATCATCTGGTTTCTACCATGTGCGAAGAAGAAAAGATGGTAAAAGAAATGCTGAACAACGGTGGTCTGGATTCCACCCGTTCTATCAAGGTGAAGGAAAGCTCGATTGCATGTCGGATTCAGGAAACCGAAGAACGGCGGCTGCGCTTATATGAGGACTATAAGGCAGAGATTCTGGATGAAGAAGAGTACAGTCAGTTAAAAGAACATTATATTGCCGAAAAGCAGCGGCTGGAACATGAACTGCAAAAGCAGCGGCAGCGGTCATTGGAACTTGAAAAGAGAATGAGAATTTGCGATGAACAGATGGAACGGATGCGGGCTATTCTGAATCAGAAGGAATTTGATGAAGAACTGGTACATGAACTTATCAAGAAAATCTATGTGGGCATCGACAATTCGGTAGAGATTGAGTTTAAGTGCAGTGACCCGTATCAAGAGGTTCTGGCATTTGTGGCGGAGGTGCAGAATGAATAATAAGATTGCTATTTATCTTCGATTATCTCTATCAGATGGAGATTTGAAAAAGGGAAGCAAGGATGAGAGCAATAGCATTGAAAACCAGCGGCTTTTGCTCCATTCCTATATTGAAAAGCAGGATGATCTCTCAGGCGAAATTGTGGAGTATGTAGATGATGGTTATACTGGAACGAATTTCAATCGTCCGGCGTTTCAGAAAATGATTATTGACCTGAAGCAAGGGGAGATAAAGACCATAGTAGTCAAAGATTTGTCCCGGTTAGGGCGTGATTATATTGGCGTGGGCGATTACATTGAGCAGATTTTTCCATTGATGGGTGTCCGCTTTATAGCGGTGAACAATGCCTTTGACAGCATGAAGCTGAACAACGGCACTCCGGGCATCGAAGTTGCAGTCAGCAATCTGGTGAATAATCTGTATAGCCGTGACATTGGAAAAAAGGTTCGTGCGGCATTGGAAGTGAACTGGAAAAGTGGAAAAGCTACATCCGTTAATGTACCGTTTGGTTACGTCTGGAACGGAAAAGGCAATCAGCGATGGGCGATTGACCCAGAAGCGGCGGCCTGCGTCCGAAAGGTGTTTGATTTGGCATTATCTGGACGCAATACAACGCAGATTGCCTATGCCATGAATGAATTGGGCTTGCCGACACCGGGATTGTACTCTAAACGGAAAAATACCGTAGTAGGCGGCAATGCAATTATAGCCCCGGAGAGTGAAATACTTTGGAATCCAGGAATCGTCTGGAGGGTGCTGCGGCGGTATGAATATACCGGGGCTTTGGTGATGGGTAGAAGGCAGAAGCTTGATGTGAATACCACGGCGTTCCGCACCTTGCCGGAAGATAAATGGATTATTACAGAGAACACTCATGAAGCGATCGTTACAAAAGATGAGTATTATCAGGCACAGAAGGCAATCCGCAATGTTGCTCCGATCCAGTACAAAACCGAAGATGATTTTGCTCTGAAAGGCAAAATATGCTGTGGAAACTGCCGGAGGCAGCTCCGGCATGAGAAGCAGTATGGCGAAATGGTATTCTGCTGCGGTCACAAAAGGTCAGTAGGAAAATTCTCACACTGCTATTCGGGCTATTACAGAGAGCAGGCGGTCAATTCAAGAGTTGCCCGCGCTATAAAAACGGTATTTACAGCATTGGAAGTTGTGAATCAGGGAATGCAGGAGAAAAAATCCATAACCTTGCAGTGTGTAGATGTTGATGATTTGAAAAAGCAGGCAGAAATGATTCGGGCAGAGCAAATTAAACTCTATGAATCGTATGCAGATGGGATTCTGACCCGCAATGAATATCTGGAAAAGAAGAAAGGACTGGGGGAAAAGCTGGCAGATTTGCAAGAGAAGATTCGTATAGAAGAGGAAGAGCAGGAAACCGCAGATGAACTGGATGAGGAAATCCGCAGCCTGACAAAGCAGGCAAGTCAAAAAACATACATAGGCGGTCTGACCAAGGAATGTGTGGATGCCTTTGTCAGCATGGTTTATCTGTATGACGATCAAACGATGAAAGTTGAGTTTAACTGTGAGGATGTGATTCGGAGAGCATTGGAAAAGTATGGCGCATAACCGCATAGAAACAGCGAGGTGAGCAAAAAGAATGCCCGTCTGGTTGAGAGGATTCGCAAATCTTCTCGATCAGGCGGGCATTTCATTCCGTAGGAATGGAGATTAGTCGTTATGTACGGTCTTTTCCCAACGATGGAAAACAGCTTCAAAGAAGTCGTGACCAAGGACTCCTTCACCAATAGGGCCGAACTTCTCTCGATAGGATTTAAGAATAGCCGTAAAGTCTGGATTTTGAAATCCAGTATATTTGTCAAGGGAACACAGCTTTTGATAATCAGAAAAATAGGAAAGCAGTTCGCTGTCGGTCTTTTCTTCAAAAATGTTCATGGTATTTCCTCTTTAGAAATTCAAACTATCTACCCATGCGGACAAATCGGCTTTGGTTGAGGAAGCGTTAAATACCTTTCCATATAGGAGCTTGGAACCAGGGCAGCTAGGAGCAAGCTTTTCATTGGTCTTGCCCATATCGCTGCTACCGGAAGTGGCGAATGGAATAATGGTTTTATTCTTTAGGTCATAGCTTTCCAGAAATGTATTGATGATTGTAGGGGCAACGTACCACCAGATAGGAAATCCGACAAAAATCGTATCGTATTCATCCATGTTGTCGCGTTTGGCGGCGATGGCAGGGCGGGAATCGGGATTGCTCATTTCAATAGTGCTGCGGGATTTCTTATCCATCCAGTTCAGATCGGCCTTTGTGTAAGGGACTTCGGGACGGATTTCAAAAATGTCTGCACCGATGGCATCTGCTAAATCTTCGGCAACTTTTGCGGTAATGCCGCTGGCAGAAAAATAGGCAACAAGCTTTTTGCTCATGACAATGCACTCCCTCAATATTTGATTTGATAATAGTATAGCATGGCAAGGGAGGGGTATCAAGAGACATAGGAGATCACATCTTAATGTCACAGAGGACTTCTAAATGGTTCAAAACCATTGAAAAAGTCCTCTGTGGCTTGCTTTTTTTGCAAAATTTGTTGTCCCTATCTTGACATCAGGGGGGTGGGCGGCAACCTGAACCAACTCGCACGACACTTCAACTCTGGCGGAGCAGACACCGAACAGCTCCGGGCGAAACTCCTTGACGAACTTGCAGACCTGACTGCATTCCGGCTCCACGCCGAGAAAGTTCTGGGTGAACTGTATAGCAACGCTCAAGCATATCGCCTCTAAGAACTCGGCCTACACCGCCATCGAAGCGTACCTCGTTTACCAGCACGATGCGTTCACCGGAAAGCAACTTCTGGATGAACAGGGCAAGCCGAAGCTGCGGGATTCGTACCTGCTCGACACCCTTGAGTGTGGCGATTTTTCGTTTGCAACTGCCTGTCTGCTGGCAAACCGCAAGTATGGTAAGAATACCCAGCATGGTGATATCAAAAGTCACCAGTATATCATCAGCTTTGACCCACTGGATGCAGTCGAAAACGGATTGATGATGGAAAAGGCGCAGGCTCTCGGCCTGAACTTCTGTAAAGAAAACTTTCCCGGTCATCCCGCCATCGTCTGCACCCACCCGGATGGGCACAACCATTCGGGAAACATCCATGTCCACATCGTGATCGGCAGCATCCGAACACGAGAGGTGGAGCGCAAGCCCTATATGCAGAAGCCCCGTGACTGGCTAGAGGGCATGAAGCACTCCAGCACCGCCCAGACCATGCGGCACCTGCGTGTTGAGGTCATGGAGCTGTGCGAGGGTGCCGGACTGTACCAGATCGACCTGCTCAACGGCTCGAAAGAGCGCGTAAGCGAAGCGGAGTATTGGGCGCGCAGGCGTGGGCAGCAGAAGCTCGACCTTGCAAACGCAGCCCTTACCGTAGCCGGACAGCAGCCCCGGCAGAAGAAGTTTGAAACCGTGAAAGACACTTTACGGAAACAGATTTCTTCGGTATTGTACCGTGCTGCCAGCTTTGAAGAATTTTCTGACAGGCTCATGCAGCAGTATGGCATTGCCGTCAAGGAAAGCCGTGGGTGTCTGAGCTATCTGCCCGCTGGCAGAACGAAGTTTATCCGAGCGAAACATCTCGGTGACAAGTTCGATAAGGCGGCAGTGCTTGCCACGTTGCAGGCAAACGCCGAACGCAAACCCAAGGGACAATCCAAGCAGGATGCCATCAGGAAACTGATCGACATCCAAGCGAAGCTGAAGCAGGGCAAGGGCATCGGCTACGAGCGTTGGGCGAAAAAACACAACCTCAAAGCCATGGCACAGACCTTGATTCTCCTAGAAGAAAAGGGCTTGACCGACGAGGACGCCTTGAACCAGCGCATCACCGAACTGGAAACCAAGTATCACGACGCACTGGCAGTGGTGAAAGACCTCGAAGGTCGCATGAAATTCAACAAAGAGCTGCGCTATCATGTCGCAGCCTACTCTGGAATCAACTACTCCGCGCTGGAAGTCGCTGTCCGGCGGATTCAGCAGGACTTTGATTTTTTGATGAGATACTTGCCTAAGCTGCCGGACGATTCCTACGCCAAAACTGAAACGCTAAAAATCCTCAAGCAGCACAAAGCATATATGGCACAGTTTGAAGAACTGCTGAACGATGAAAAAATCGCATAACGACAGGCACTTGTAAGCCATCAACGAGCCACCAGCCGCAAGAGCAGGGCGGAAAGCATCCGCGCCCTTGCGCCTGATAAAAATTGGAACTTTGATTTTCTCGCCCGGCTTTGCCACGGTGGGACGATCAAAGGAGCGTGCGTTTGAACAAAAAGAAAAAGTCCACAAACACTTCCCCCTATCCCGATGAAGTCATCGACCGTCTGGCACGGGCATTCTACCCGGCCATCCTTGCCTGCTGGAACAGCGAGGAAGGCCAGCGGGAGTTTGCTGCATGGCAGGCGGAACAGGCTCATCATGCAAACAACGAAAAACGGGAAGTTCCCTCCGGTGGGGAACTCCCTGCTGTACATATCGCTATTGTCTGTGGCTTTAATCGCAAGTTTTACAAGCAGTGCAATTCTCAACAACTTGTTTGCGATATGCAATTCACGGTTGTTGC
>SKEF01000154.1_pt1 | contig 70493 bp, 39 predicted proteins | sample 4826691 | NCBI WGS metagenome assembly SKEF01 (sample SAMN11008816, study PRJNA524170) | human gut metagenome | biome: Human fecal sample; material: Feces; isolation source: fecal sample from pouch patient p23, p27 | host: Homo sapiens | place: Israel: Tel-Aviv | collected 2016-08-24
CTCGGCGGTATCGCCGGACTTCGAGGTCAGGAACGCCACGGTCTTATCGGTGATGCGGTTGCAGTCACCGGTCATCAGGTTGGCGGACAGGACATTTTCGACCGGCAGGCGGGACATATGGCGGATATAGAAGGCGAACGGATCCAGCATCGCCTGAGAACCGCCGCTGCTGGTGAACAGCAGCAGGTCAAACCCGTTATCCACAATCGAATCCGCGATTGCCTCAATTTTGGCGCGCTGGTCGTAGATCCTGGCACCGTTGGCAATGATCTGGTTTTCGTCAAAGTTTACCATGCTCATAGGTACAATAGCCTCCATTTGTAATTATGTCATGACAATACAGCATATAAAAAATGCGGCTCGCGGGGGAATGCTGAACCGGCGCGAGCCGCCGCAGTAAAACTTACATGATGCCCAGGAAGGACAGTGCAACCGACAAAGCAATGACCAGCAGGATCAGCTTCATGGTGTTGACATTCTTCTTCTTGAACAGCCAGTAGAGCAGGAACACAAAGCCCAGCGGCAGAATGTTGGGCATGATGGAATCAAAGATGCCCTGCACGGAAACGCTGGAGATGACAAGCGTCTCGGGGAAAGCAAAGGATACATAGCTGGGGATCAGTCCGCCGACGACCATAACGCCCAGAATACCGGCAGCCTTGCTGATATAAGCGGCGTTATCGCCGATGAACTTGATGGAGCTTACACCGGCATTGTAGCCCAGACGCACGAACCAGATGCGGCTGAAGATAGCGGTCAGTGCCCAGAACAGGATGTAGAAGATGGGGCCCAGAACATTGTTCTGCGTTGCCAGAGAGCAGCAGATAGAGGCAATGATGGGCATGGCGGTGTACCACCAGATGGCGTCGCCCAAACCTGCCAGAGGTCCGAACAGACCGGTTTTCAGGCTGTGGATCATCTCACGATTCTGGCCTGCCTCCTCCATGGAGACGATCAGGCCCTGCAGGATCGCGGCCATGTGCGGCTCGGTGTTGATGAAGTCGAGGTTGTTTGCCATCGCGGCGGCCATTTCCTCATTGTTGTCGCCGTGAATCTTACGGAAGCACTTGGTCATGCCGTAGCAGAAGCCTACGGCCTGCATACGCTCAAAGCTGAAGCAGCACTGTTCCGCCATAGAACGGACGGCCATTTCGTTGAGGTCTTTTTTGGTAATTTTATTAGATGCCATCTTCAAAATCTCCTTCCTGGGCGGCAGTTGCAGCGGATGCAGCCGTCAGCTTGGCAGTCTCCATATCGCGGGTGAAATTGACATAAGCGATGCAGCCCGCAATAACAGCAATGGGCAGGATGTTCTGGCAGTTGGTAATGACCATAATGACAAAACCGGCAAGCAGATAGGCTGCGTTTTCCTTCTTGAGCATAACGACCAGCAGCAGGGCAAGGCCGACAGCCGGCATCAGACCACCGGCAACTTCAAAGCCGTGGACAAGCCATGCCGGGAAGGCGGCCACAAAAGCGGAAATACCGCTCTGCAATGCGTAGGTGGACAGGAACGCGGCAAGGGCAAACATGGCGGCATACAGAATCCAGCCGGTATACATGACCTTGGCAATGCCTTTTTCGTCACCGGCGGCAGCGCATTTGTCAACCTTCGGCAGGAAGCCGGCGTAGAAGGTGTTGGTGCCGGTGTTGATCCACTGACCGATCAGTGCGAACGGAACGGCAAGACCCAGTGCCGTGTTGACATCGCAGCCGGTGGTGTACGCCAGCACGGTGGTCATCAGACCGGCAAACAGGGGATCCGGCGGCACGGTGCCGCCAACGGTCAGCAGACCCAGGTAGGAAAGCTCCGCAACGGCACCTGCCTGCATGCCGAGGCGTACATCACCGAGGATGATGCCCGTGAAAAACGCTACGACCAGCGGGCGGAACCACATAAAGGTTTCCATGTGTTTGTCAATCGCGCAGATAAAAACGAGCAGCGCAATCAGCAAACCTTGCACGAGTGTGATTTGCATAGATTTTCTCTCCTCTTTATAAAATATATTTTTTGCTCTGCAGACCGCCTGCAGAGCCGGAACCTTGGGTTACTTTTCAAAGTCCAGCTTGTGGTCGCCGGGTGCGATCTGGATGTAGACATCCACACCCTTGGCACGGATGGCGCGAAGGTCGTCCTTATCCTTCTCGTCCATATAAACGTGCACATCGCCGGTCACTTCCTTGCCGGGGCCGACATGCATATTGCCGATGCACAGCTTATCAATGGGAACGCCGCCCTCCACCAGCTTGCGGGCACTCTGCGGGTTGCGCACGACCAGGAAGATGTGCTGGCTGGCGGATGCCTTGTGAATGACTGCGATGGTCTTGTCCAGCGTAAAGAACCGGATGCCGCAGCCGGAACTTTTCGCGGTGGCAGCCATCAGGCTTTGCTGCAGCGGGTCAGCAGCTGCCAGATCATCCGCCACAACAATAAGGTTGACACCTTGTAAGGCGGTGGTCCACGCCACACCGACCTGCCCGTGCACTAAGCGATTGTCGATTCTTGTCATCAAAATGTCAGGCATAAGTTTTTCCTCCTTGTAAAATGCTGCAAAGATTTTTAGATTTTTTCTTAATTTTTAGAAATTTTCTCTAAAATCTTTGTAATATTGTAATGACAATATACCAAAGTTGTGGTATAATGTCAATAGAGTTCGGGGACTTCCCGAAGATTTTAACGTTTTACACAAAGTAAACGTTAGAAATTTAGACAAAATGTGAAGGAGACTGCTTTATGGAACACAAAAAGACTATGCTGGACTACATTGCCGACTGCCCGGAGTTTATCCGCAACAATGTCGCCGACAGCGCCGCGCTGACAAAGCCCCTTGTGGATGAGTATGTAAGCGGCGGCTACAAGAACATCTGGATCGTTGCGTGCGGTTCTTCCTCCAACGGTTCGCTCTGCGCGCGGCAGTTTATCCGCCGCCACCTGAAGTGCGAGGTCAAGATCGTCACCCCGTTTCATTTTGTATCCAGCGAGAATGATTTCAGCGAGACGGATATGGTCGTTGTCGTCAGCCAAAGCGGCTACAGCCTGAACGCGCTGGACGCCATCAAGGTCATTGAGGCAAAGGGCCGCCGCTGCATCGGCCTGACCGGCGATGTCAACAGCGATCTGGGCAAGGTGTGCGATGTTGTCGCCAACTACGGTGTCGGGCGCGAAACAGTCGCGTATGTCACCCGCGGTGTCACCACGCTGGCACTTTTCTTTATGCTGTTTGCCGTGGAGGCTGCTGTCCGTCTGGGCATCAAGACCGCTGCCGAGGGCGAGGCTGTCAAGCAGCAGCTGCTGAAAGCCGCCGACATCAACGCCGCCGTACAGGCACAGACCCCTTCCTTTATTAAAGAACACTACCGTCAGCTGTCCGGCATGACCAACGCCTATGTCTGCGGCGTGGGTGCCAACCTTGGCACCGCAAGCGAGGGCGCACTGAAATTCGGCGAGACCGTCAGCATCCCCACCGCTGCCTATGAGGTCGAGGAGTACATCCACGGCCCCAACATCCAGATGACCCCCCGCTACAGCGTATTTCTGATTGACGGCGGCGAGGGCACGGAGCGCATCCACCGCATCTTTGAGGGTACCCAGATCGTGACGGATAACGCCTTCCTGCTGACGCGCTGCGCCGATTACAAGGACGAGCACAATGTTATGTATGTGCCTATGGATGTGCCGGAGGAAATCACCCCGCTGTGCTGGCTGCCCTTCTTCCAGATGACGGCCTGCCGCCTGACGGATGATCTGGACCGCTGGAACAAGCACCCGCTGCAGCGCGCGATGGAAAAGTTCGTTTCCTCCAAGAGCGCCAACTATGTCAACAGCCCCTTCAGTGAAGACACGCCGGGCCGCGCGTAAGAACGATGGCGTGGATATCTGCTGTATTTTTCTGTCTGGGTGCTGCGGACACATTGCTGGGTGATCGGCTGGGGTTGGGCAGCGCCTTCCGGCAGGGCTTTGCCGCCGTTGTGGATCTGCTGCTGCTCATGACCGGTTTTATGGCATTGGCACCGTGGCTGGGGACCCACCTGGCCCCGGTTATCACGCCGGTGTTTTCCGCCGTGGGCTGTGACCCTTCGCTGTTTGCCTCACTGTTTTTAAGCTGCGATGCAGGCGGCGCCGTGCTGGCCGCACAAATCGCACAGGAACCGTCCGCCGGGCTGTACAACGGTTTGATCGTGGCGGCCTTTCTCGGTTCCACGATCAACGGTACGATTCCGCTGGCGCTGGGTCGGCTGACAGGCACCAAACGAGCCGCCGCCGTTCGCGGATTGTTTCTCGGCTTTCTGGTCCTGCCGGTGGGCTGCCTGCTCACCGGGGCGCTGTGCGGCATCCCCCTGTCGGTTCTGCTGCACAACACCTGGCCTGTTCTGGCAGTAGCGGTCCTGTTGCTGTTGCTTTTCAAATCCGGCAGCAGCGCGATCGGCCCGATCTTCAACGGCATCTCTCTGGCCGTACGCGGTCTGACCTTGTTCGGCTTTTGCATCTCCGTTTTGCAGGAAACGACCGGTATTGTGTTGCTGGAGGGGCTGACCCCCTTGGCGGAAATCTACCCGGTTATATGCAGTATCGGTGCGTTTCTTGCCGGGATCCTGCCGTTTTTCGCCTTTGTACAGCGTCTGTTGACCGCACCGCTGGCCAAACTGGCCGCACGGCTGCAGCTGGAGCCCGCCTCCATCACCGGTCTGGTCGTGACCTCCGCCAACTGCATCCCCACATTGCTGAGCCTTGATACGCTGGAGGAACGCGGCATCACACTGAACACGGCCTATGCCGTAGTAGCTGCTTACAGCGTCGGCGATTTTCTGGCATTTACCCTGCAATTTAGCCCCGCACACGCCCTGCCGATGATGGCAGGCCGCCTTTTAAGCGGCTTGCTGGCAGTAGTGCTCTGCCTGAAAACAACACCCAAAACCACCTGAGTAAACACCCCCAACGGGCAGCTAAAGCCCGTTGGGGGTGTTGGTGTTTTCCTATATCGTTCCCTGTGAGCATCCATGACAAAGGAACCGCTGAGGCGGTTCCTTTGACGGTAGTTGATTTGTGCCTCATGGCAACTGCGCTCGACGTATTCGGGCAGTTTCTCCCGCGAGTTTAGTATCTTGCACACATCATGGGGGCATTGCGCTTGATGAAAGCCTCGCCATTCTCAATCCAAAGAGAGCACACTGCCGGAATACCCGGCATCATCCAGTGCGTCCATTGTGCCGCCGCTTTTGTCCAGCCCGTTCCAGCGTGTGCAGAACAACCGTGACCAGCGGATCGGGCTTTCAAAGGTACTGTCGTCGGAGTAATAGTAGGACGTTTCCTCGCCTTTGAACACAGCAAGGATCAGCAGTACTTTGCCGCCTTCGGTCTTGTGAAACCGCAGCCGAAATTCCGAGATAGGCTCCATGCGCGTCTTGATGATCTCGTTGATTTTCTCGGCGTCGCTATCCGGTTCGGTCAGCCCAATGATCTGCCCGTCATCCGCCATGCCGAAAATCAGCGCACCGCCCAGCGTGTTCGCAAAAGCGCTCATGCTCTTGCACCAGCTTTTGGGCTTTTTCACCTCAAGTGCCGCTTTCTTGTCGTATTCGGTCGTTTCACCGATCAGGTTCTCCATATCCATCTGTTCCGACCATCTTTTGCGCGAAATACCGGTGCTTTTATTATACAACTTTGCAGGGGCGGTTTGCAATCGTAAGTTGTACTCTCCGGTGTTAAGTTGTACGCATCACGGCAAGATTCCGGCGGCAAAGTCCGGATTTGTATGTTTTGCAGATAAGATAGGATTCGTATTTGCTTTTTTAGTATTTTGTTTATTTAGTATTTATTTGTGCAGACTTTTCCTGTATAGGTGAAACCCGTCCGGGCAAAGCCTGCACAGGAAAAGCCGTTCTTGGGTAAGAAAGCCCCAAAGGCGGGAAATTTGGGGCGGTATTTGGCTGGACAGGCACTGTGTCGATGCGGTGCGAACGCGCCCAAACAGGGGCGTTTCTCGCGGCGACAGGGGCGGTGTGCGGGGATGGTGTTGAGTTGGTTTGCGTACAACTTCTTGCCGGAGAGTAAAACTTATATACTGATTCTTTGGGCTTTTCCTGTGTGAGAACCCCGTGATGTTAGTATTCCACTAATTTTGCAATGAGACCAAAGCTGCGCATTTGATTTGAACGGTGTTGGCGAGAACCCGTCTCACCAACTTGCCCCCAAAACTGCCCCCAAAAGGGTTTGGAACGGGTCAGCACCGTATAGCACCCTTTTGTACACATGGGACAAAATCCATTTTGCTCCATGGTACGCAATACCACCAAACCTAACAAAACCGCACTGTAACGCACAAATTTTAGATTTCTCATAACCCGGAGGTCGCAGGTTCAAGTCCTGTCTCCGCAACCAACAAAAGCTCGTTGAAACGACAAGTTTCAACGAGCTTTTTTCTACCTTATGGCAAAAGTGGTGACAATCTGGTAACTTTGACCCCAAAATGACCCCAAAACGGCAAAGTGACTGCGCCCGGACGATTGAACTTTTCAACCGTCCGGGCGCTTTTTGTGGATAAATTTTGCGGAGTTGGCAGGTAAAAATAGGAGCGGTCGGTGTAGTCAGCTCGCTTTGACGAGTACCAGTACGCTGTTGGTTGGTACGACGATCTGTTCCTGTTTGGTGGGAATGGGCGGGTTCTTGTATTGGCGCAGGGCTTTTTCGATTTGCTGCTTGACTTCTAGCAGGGCAGCATCCAGCGTGGCTGCTTGGGTAGTGATTTTTGGGAAGTCGGGAACATGGGTAGTGCAGCCGTCCGGGGATAGTGTACAAAGCACAGGATAAGGCTGGTTCTCAACGGAGATGCTGTACTGCATCCCGAACATATCGTTCATCTTGTCCATCTCGCGCCGCTTGTGTTCGTCCATGCTGTGAACGTAGGTGTCCATTGTGAACGCCACCGAGTAATGACCTAGGATGGCTGACAGGGTCTTGTAGTCCATGCCGCGCTCCAGCGCACGGGTGGCGAACGTGTGGCGCAGGGCGTGGAAGGTAAAGCGCCCGATGTCGGCATCTTTCAACAGGCGGTCGTAGTAATCCTTGAAGGTTTTCTGCTCAAAGTAGTGTCCAAACTCGTTGGTGACGATGAATCCCTTGTCGGTGTACTTATCCCCTGCCCGAATCTTATCCTGCGCTTGCTGTTGTTTCCAGCGGGTAAGCTCGTCTGCCATTGTGCGGGTCAGCGGAATCGTGCGGCGGGAGTTTTTCGTTTTTGGTGTACCGAATACGATTTCGGTCTTGTTCTCGCCGTCGTGGGCTTCGTACTTGGCAAGGCGGTTGATAGTGCGGCGGACATGAAGCTGGGCGGTGCTGAAATCAATGTCTTCCCATTTCAGCGCCAGCAACTCCCCCATGCGTAATCCGGTACACAAGTCTAAGCGGATAAACACACCATAGCGGTGGCGGTAGCTGGCCTGCACCAGCGCTAGCTGCTGGTCGTTGCTAAAAACTACGATTTCGGGCTTCTCGCCGCTGGGCAGGGTCACGGCATCGCAGGGATTGTAAATCAGCAGACGCGCTTTTACTGCTTGCTGTAAGCACTTGTGTAATGCCATGTGGTAGTTGCGAAGCGTCTTGGGTGACAGCCCTTCCTCGCGGAATTTGTAGTTGTAAAACTCCTGCAAAGTGTGCGGTTCTAATTTCTTTAATAAAATCTTTCCCAGTACACAAAAGTGCTTGTTGAGATAACTGCGGTAGCTGGCGTAGGTGGACTGCTTGATGGTATCTTTCATGTAAGTCTCCAGCCAGTATTCATACCACTCTCCCAGTGTCACCGACATCGGATCACGCCAGCCCTGTGTGCGGACTTCGTGGGCTTGCTGCTGTAAAATGACGATCGCCTCTTGCCGAGTGTTACAGCAGGTGGATGTGCGCCTGGGTTTGCCGGTCTTGTAGTCGATTCCGGCAGATAGCCGCACCTCCCACCGCCCGTCTGTTCGCTGACGAATGTTGCCCTCGTTATGTCCGCGGCGCAGGGCTTTTTTGGATATGTCTTTCACGATGCATCGTCTCCTTTCGTGACACAAAGACTACCACAGGTACGACCACAAAGCTATTCATCAGACCCGACAATCTTCGGGTTCTCGTTTTGGGCTTTTATTGACCTTTTGCCGTTCCAGCCAGCCCAGCAGTTCATCCCGCCGCACCAGCAGCCTGTTGCCGATATAAAACGCAGGAAAAGTTGCATCATGGAATATGCGGTAGGTGGTTGTGCGTGAGATACCGAAGTAAGTTTGCACCTCCTTGGGACTTACAACATTGGGCAAATTTTGAAATTCCGTGTTCATGGGTTCCTCCTATGTAGATAAAATAAAAAGGTTTTCACTATATAGCCGCTGAGAACGGCGAAAATTACGAGTTTTTTAAACTGTTTAGAAAAAGTTCAAATTTTTTGAAAGATTCCAAATCATATCATACAGACCGACAGTCGCAACTTTTGCAACTGTCCTCAAAATTTTTGAAAAAGCACCTCTACTATATAGCCACTGAGAAACGGTCAAATATGTCGCAAAGAAAAAATATTTTAAAGATTTCGCATCTGACCAAACGCCAAAATTACACTTCAAAAACAGCATATCACCCATTGTGCTAAAAACCCTTGCACTTTTACAAAATATCTAAATCCATTTTAACAGGCAATGGGGCAAAAAAACTGCCACATTACTCAAAATAAAACAGGCAAGCCGCAGATTAAAACGGCTTGCCTGTTTTAAGTGACGATGGTGACGGTAGTGACGATGTTTATGGGATATGGGTAGGGGTATGCAAGAAAGACCGTCACCATCGTCACCACCGTCACGCTTATAGTGAAATGACGCTTGCAGTTTACTCCTGCTCGAAACAAAAATAATGATACTACGAGAAACACAAAATCAGAATGACGCAGATGACGCTAATGACGCTGAATCTGGGATATGGTATAGGGATATCCTCAAAACAGCGTCACAAGCGTCATCAGCGTCACTATCGTCACGCAAGAACAGCGCGGGGGTCTGGGGTACGCCCCAGAAATGTGCATGTGGATGACCACATGCTATGCTAGCAAAACACGGCTACCCCCCAAAACGATGACAAACAAACCCGATACCCGCACAAATTCGTATATGCTCTCAGGAGTGAATCACTTCTGATTCATTCAAAAATCTTGACTCGAAAAAGTGAATCAGTTCTGATTCATTTGAGATTTAAGAAAGGTATCATGATATTTAGTGTGATTTAAGACTAATAACTTCCATAATGCGCTGCAATCTGCTACACTAAGAGTAGGGGATAGGTGGACAGTATGTATCAGAAAAAGCAGGAAAAAGACATCCGCTGCCCTTTTGAATATTCCCTGACATCCAAAAATACAATGACACAATGTCAAAAATACGATTGCCGCAGACGAGGTGGGAAAAATGCTTACTTACACAGAGGAAAAGAAATTTACCCGAGAGCAGGTACAGCAGCTGTTTTTATCGGTGCATTGGGTCTCCGGCAACTATCCCAAGAGGCTGTACAAGGCGCTGATGCACTCCTCCACCGTGCTTACGGCGTGGACGGTGACAAGCTGGGCGGCCTTATCCGGGTGCCGGGTGATTCCGAGACGCTGACACAGATCCATTATATGCTGGTACACCCGAATTATCAGAGGCAGGGAATAGCCGGGAAGATGCTGGAACTTATCAAAGAAAAGTATAAAGACTACCTGTATATTGAGAGTATGCCCAAAGACAAAAGCAATGTGCCGCTTTATGTAAAGCACAGGTTCACCATGACGGAAAACGGCGCGGCCATTCAAATCTGCAATTACAGCAACGCGCAGTAAGTGCAGCATTACAAAGAAAAATCCCGGCTGGCGGCAGTCGGGATTTTTCTTTAATGAGAGAACGATTGTTCAGGAAATGGTTTGGTTAGTGCTTTTTCTTGCGACAGATCACCAGCCCGGTCAGGGCAGCGGCACTGCACAGAGCCAGCATGGCCAGCAGAACCAGCGGGAAAGAATCGGCGGTCTGCGGGATAACAGCAGCCGGTGCCGTGGGTGCTGCCGTTGCCTTGGGGGCAGCGGTAGATGCCGGGGCAGAAGTAGTGCCGGAAGAATTGCTGCTGTTGGAGGAAGCATCACTCGCGGCAGGAGCAGCCGTCGGCGCGGGGGTCGCGGTGGGCGCTTGCGTGGGCTTCGGCTCTTCGCTCGGCTTGGGCTGCTCCTTGAGCTTCCAGCTGATGCCGAAGGGCGACAGGGAAGAAACCGTCACGACCAGCTTGCCGTCTTTCAGCGCGGGGGTAAGCAGTTCAACCTCGCCGCTGTCCTTCATATGGCTGACGATGAAGTCATACTGTGCGGCCGTCTCGGCGGTAATACCGTTCGGCAAAGTGAAGCTTATCTCAAGGCCGTTCTTCGGGAAATTCTCAGCGGTGGCATCGAACCAGGTTACACCATCCTTGCTGACTTGCAGCTTGACTTCATAGACAACAATATTGTCGGAGGATAGCTTTTTGGAGCTTTCCAGTTTAAGCTTTTCGGTGATTTTTTCGGGAGTATCGTAACCGGCCTTCTTCAGGGAATCGGGAATGTTGTTGTCAGAAAGATCATCCGTGACGACCTTCGTCTCAACCGTAGGCGTAGGCTTCGGTTCTTCGGTCGGCTTCACTTTGAGAGCTGCTGCGGCATCGGTCAGCGCCTTGGCAGCGGCATCGATGTCGTTCTGCGTGGCGTTCTCATCGGCCAGCACGGCCTTGGCGTCGGCCAGAGTCTTGGCAAAATCAGCCCATGTTTCGGCCGTATAATCGGTTTCGACCTTGCCGGTGTTGGCATCAATGGCTTTCTGCAGAGCGGTCTTATCAACGACGACAGGCTCCGGCTCGTTGCTGCGGGCGGTCAGCACAAAGTTGTCGATGTACTGGGTCTTGGCCTGATACCAGTTGCTGCTGTACATTCTGGCAAGGTTCTTGGCGTTGGTGGGGATGTTCAGCTCCTGCAGAACGACCTTATCGGTAGCTTTGTCCTTGAGCTGGTAGCTGACGGTGCCGGCTTCAAAGTCTGCGTGGACGCGGACGACATAGGTCTTGTTAGTGTCAGCCGTGTGATCCACCCATTTGGGCTCCGACATTTGGGTGCCGCCGACAAGGCTTGCTGCGGCAGGTGTGCGCATGGTGTTGCCGCCATCTGCGGTCTTGACGCACATGGCAAACAGAAGTCGGCCATCACTGTCACGGAACTGGAAGCCGCCCTTGTTGGTGCCGTTCTGGTACTTGAAGTCAAAGCTGAAGTCCACAGCGGTGCGGCTTTGTATCTCCGCAGCAAAATCCGCATAACTGGAAGCTGCGTTGCCGGGGCTAAGGGCAAGGCGGCCGTCCGCCACGGTTGCCTTGGTGTTAAAGGCGAGAGCGCCCGCGTTCTCATCAAAGGCTTCGCTGATGAGGGTATCGCTGTACGCGTTGGGCATAGCGGGCATCGGGACGGCAATGTCGAGAATGTTGACCTTGCCGCCCGCAAGGGTGATGGTTTTGGTGAGCGTGTCACGGCCCTCGACCACGGCGGTCACAGTAGCTTCACCGGCGGTCAAGCCCTCGGTGATGGTGTAGGTGCCGCTTGCGTTGGTGGTGGTCTCCACGGTTTTGCCGTTTACCGTGACGGTGATTTTGGCATTGCTGCAGGGGCTTACATCATCGCTGACCGTGCCGCGCAGGTAGACAGCATCCTCCGGCATGGAAACCTCAAACAGGCCGATGGTCGGCGCGGTGGTGCTGGCGGCGGTATGGGTGTAGCTGGTGTTCAGCGTTGCATTGGAATCGGTAGCGTCAAAAACGGGGTAGGCGGTGGCGGCCATCGGGACAATGCTGCCGTAGGCCTTGGCCAGAGAGGTAAAGTTAAAGCGGCTACCCTTGGCAAACAGGCCATCCGTCAGCGCAGTGCCGGTGGCGTCTGTGCTGGCACCGGCGGCAACCAGTGCGGAGCCGGTCTTGGGCATCAGGCCGTTGGCCTCCAGCAGTGCGCCGGTGGCGGCATTGCCAAGGCGGCTCATGCTGGGGGCAGTGCCGACAAACGGATCCTCGCTCAGCATGATGGGGCTGGAATCCTTCCAGCAGGCGGGCGTGCCGTAGTAGGCATTGTTTTTGTAGGAGAAGCTGGTTCCGCCGCTGAAGCCGAAGCCTGTGCCCTTGCCGTCGTAGAACACATTGTTGACATAGGAGGCCGTGCCGCCGCCCCACGGGTCAAAGTTGGAGGTGCCATTGCCGTCCTTGCTGCGGTAAAAGACATTGTTGCTGAACTGGAAGTAACCGCCGCCCATCGAGTAATGGACATAGGAGTACAGGCAGTCCTGAATCAGGTTGTAGCGGATGATGCCGGAGTTGAATTTCATGCCGCAGAGCAGCAGACCCTCGCCGCAGTCATGGACATAATTGTACTGGATCAGGATGTTGGTGGCGCGCCAGTCGGGGTCGATGGCGTTGGAGTCCTGACCACCGCCCTTGTGGCGGACATCAAAGACCTCGTTGTACTGGATAGCAACATTGTCGGCAAAGAACAGCTCAATGCCGCAGGTGCCGATATGCTCCAGTAGGTTCTTCTCAACAACAGAATCCTTGACGCCGCACAGGTAGATGCCGTTGCAGGCGTAGGCAGAAGCGCCCTGATTGATGTAGTTGCCGGTGATGAGGATGTTGGTGTGGGGCTTCCAGTTGGGGTCATAGTAATCGGGTGCGCCGCCCGCACTGTTGCGGTTGGCCCAGCCGGTGCTGCCGTCGCGGCCTTTGCCGTTGTTCCACTGCTTGATTGTGATGCCGCCGAAGGAGTTGTTGACAAACTCGCTGTCAGCGATCGTAATATTGCTGAAAATGGTGGGGGTGTTGGTTGTGGTCGCAAGGCTTTCGATCAGGATGCCGCCGGTGCGCTTGGAGCCATCGAAGCCGTAGTTGTTGCCGATGCCGGCATCGCGCACGCCGGTATCGCCGATCCAGGTCACAATGCCGGAAACATCATGTACGCGGACATTGTGGATGTTGAAGCCCTGCAGGCTCGGAACATCGCGGCCTGCAATGTGTATGCCGCGGTAGTCGCCGAGCTTTTCACCCTCGCTGTTATCGCGGGCGGTCACATTGCCGGTGGGGTTTGTGTCGCCGGCAACCATCTTGCAGCCGTCCACGGTGTTGGAAATGTCCAGATTGCAGATCTCCCAGTATTCCTGATTGTACAGGTACAGGGCATCGTTGACCTTGCCGTTGGCGGCGATGCGGGGCATATGTTTGGTTTCGTCGCCGTAGGCGCCGATTGTGATGTGGGCATCGGCGCTGCCGCTGCCCTGGGGCTGCAGCGTGGTGTTCTCCCACTCGCCGCCGCGCTCAAACAGGATCTTGTCGCCGGGAATATAGGTGTCCTGATTCACGCGGGCGATGGTTTTCCATGCGGTTTGTTCGGTTTTGCCGTCTTTGCTGTCGTCGCCGTTGGGGCTGACGTAGTAAGTGGCAGCTGTGGTGTGCGGCGCAAAGGGGTCGGTGTTGCTGGCAGTCACGGAAACAGACTTGATGTAGAGTGTGCCGCGGTTCCAGCTGTCGGCGTAGAACTTGATTTTTTGCAGATTGTCGGTGGCGGTGCGTGCCTTGGCGTTGCGCAGAGACATCACGCCGTCTACGGATACACGGAAGGTATCGCTCTGCATATCAATGTCCATGCGGACGGTCTGCCATGTGTCGGTGGTCAGCGCTCCGGCATCGGTTGTGTTTTTGCCGTTCACATGGGACTGGTACTTGGTGGCGCTGTCGTTGGTGAACAGGCTGTATGCAACCGCGCCGCTGTTGTTGAAGATATAGGGAATGCTGTACTGGTGGGCATAGCCGTTCTTGTCCAGCTTCATCTCGGCGGTGACGGTGACATAGCGGGTATCGCTCTCGGTGATGTTCAGGCCATCGTAAATCAGAGCAGTCTCGCCGCCGTCAGAGGTGCGGCTCATCTTGAGTACCTGCCCCATTTCGGCATCGGTGACAAGTTCGGTAGTGCCGCCGCCGTTAGAGTAAGTCCAGCCGTGCATCTGGGTGTCATCGTTCAGGTCTGCGACCTTCGCAAAGTCGATGGAGGGGGTGTACTCGACTGTGGGTCCTTCCGGCTCGGTGGGGGTGGTATTCTGGGCGGTGCGCAGTGTGGCAGAGACGGTGGGAACGTAGTATTTCTCGATTGCCGCAAAGTTGGGGTGCGTGCCGCTGCCGTTTGTACCGGGTACACCTGCGCTGGTTGTATTATCGAAGGTATACGTGTTCTTCATGTTCGCGTCGGTGGTATCCAACCCGCTTGTGTAGACGTCGGACACGGTCACGCCCAACTCCTCGCAGATAGCCAGCTCCACTTTACGCAGATTTTCCTGCATGGTGGTTTCGCGCGAACCCAGCTTGTGGACGGCCACATAAACCAGCTTGGCGTTTGGATATTTCTCCTTCAACTTCTGGATGGTAGCGCGGAAAGACCCGGCAAAGGTGGCTTCATCCGTAGAAGTTGCGTCGCCGATTTGAACGTCGGTGTGCTTGGTAAGATACTCGGCGTCGTTCGTGCCGCCGTCAAAAATGACGTAATCCGGGGTCGAGTTGCCGGTATTCTGAATTTGCGTCAAGATGCGGCCGCCGGAGTAGTTCGCATCCATGATGGTTGCGCCGTTGACAGCGTTCTTTTGCAGAACGGTCATGCCCTCTTTTTCAGCCACGAAATTGACAAAGCTGGCAGCCGTATACTTGTGGCCGGCCACGATGCTGTCGCCGAAGGCCACAATGGTTTTGCCGGCCAGCGGGAACTCGCCCGCATTGTTGGAGCCGTAGAGCTGGAAGTTATCTACCGTCTGCGTGGCAGATGCGCCGCAATAGTAGCTGCAGCTTACCATTTTGGCCAGATTGTGGGCGGTGATGGAAGCATTGGCTACGTTGACAACTTCCGCGCCATCGCTGTCAGTGATTTTCAGCTGTAGCGTGCCAGCGGTAAAGTCAGCAGTGGCATCAATATGGTAAACCGTATTATTCTTCAAATCTGCATACTGCCAGTGGGGGTCATTGTTGGAGTTGCCGCAGCTGGACGATACGGAATCCACACCCTCGGTAGCATAACGCAGCTTGTATTCGCCTTTGTCTGAGCGGCTGCCCATCACAACAAAAACAAGGCGGCCATAGGTATCACGGTATTCAATGCCCGCTTTGGTCGATTGATTCCCAAGGCTTATTTTCCAGTCATAGCTCAGCTGTACCTTGGACTGTCCTTCCACAGTTTTATCAAACTGTTTGATGACCGTCTGGCCGGTGATGTTGTTTGTCAGCACAAGAGCCTCGTTCGTCACGGCAGCCTTGCTGGAAAATCCGAAGTTATCAGTGCAGTTGCTGAAATCCTCATGCAAAAGCTGCGTCATCCCATCGGCAACTGTTTTCGTGGTGTCTGCCGCATAGGTGGCAATTTCATTGATTTCGTCCACATTGAATACGTCGGCGCTATAATCTGCGTCGGCGTCCTCCACGGTATCTTCGTTGGCGCTTTCCTTGTCGTCGCTGTCGGCATCCCCTGCGGGGACTTCTTCGTCAGTGGGGTCCTCGTTGTCGGTGTCGGGCGCTTTGTCGGCGGGGGTCTCTGCGTCGGTCTTTTCCTCGGCAGGGGCCTCCTCATGGTCGGACTCTGCGGCGGGGGTGTCCTCGGCGGCAGAGCCGGAAGAATCAACTTTTTCCTCAGTAGGGGAGGCGCTCTCAGAGCCTTCGGAGAGGTCGGTGTCCCCGTTTGTGGTCGTGTCCGTTGCGGCTTCCCCATCCGGGGCAGCTTGCGTGACTTCGGTTGCGGTGCCGTACTCTTCTGCCAAAACCGGCGCGGCACCGAGGTTAGAAAGTGCCATACCGCCCGCCAGCAGAAGCGCGAGCCCGCGCTGCAGGGTGCGTTTGTTTCTCATACGTTACTCCTTCTTCGTAGAATTGGTTTGCTAGAGCTACTTACAGGGTAACAGAGAAACAAAATTTGTGAAATGGACAAATCCGACTTTTTCCTTGAACAAATCCGACTCGTTTTTTGAAATTAGGTCGTTCTTGTTCAAATCCTACTTTTCAGCCCAGTAGGCAGCCACATTTTTCCCGGCTTCCTCACCAACTTCGTTGTAGGCGGGCTGCAAATAGTGGAAGCGGTCTTTCATCAAGCCTTTGGCGGCAAAGGTCTTGAAGCTGCGGCTGACCATGACAATATCATCGTAGGCTGCAGCCAGTTCCTCCTGTGCCTGCTGGATCGGCACGTACAGCTCCGGCTCGTCGCGCTGGTTGCCGATCTGGATCAAAAAACAGGTCTCCAGCCCGGCATCGGTCATAAACTCGTGGATGACGCGGTCGGTGTCCAGCTTATACACGGCTTTTAAGGTGTGCAGGTCGCCGTCGGTGCAGCCCTGGCACCAGACCATCGCGCTGTGGCGGATGGTGTAGCCGTTTTCGGCTAAGAATTTGCGCGCCTTGCGGGCGCGGCGGACGGCATCCTCAAAAAACGGCATGCCGGGCAGCCACTCGGTAATGGAAGAACCGCCCTTGGCGCAGGATACGCCCACGATGGCAACCCCGGTCTTGGCCGTGCAGGCATTGACAAAGGCGGAAACCATCGACCCGGTTTTCATGCCCGGCTCGTTGACGCCGGTGGGGTCGTTCTCGTTCACGCCGAACGGCTCGGCCAGCGGGTGCAGCTGCGCGGGGTCGGTCACGGCGCGGTACTCAAACCCCATGCCGGGGGTAACAGCGGGGGCAAGGGCGGCATCCCCGCGCCCGGCCATGTTGCTTTGCCCCATAAAGAAGATAAGATCGACCAACTGTGTGCATTCCATGCGAAATCGCTCCTCTCATCATTGTATAAAAGAGTATAGCAACCGCATTTTTAGATGCCAAGAGACAAATCCGACTTTTTGCTTGAACGTTTCCGACTTCCCGGCAGGAATCCGTAAAAATCCGAATAAAGTCGGATTTGTTCAAGGTTTAAGTCGGATTTGTCCATTTTCAAACCAACAAAAAGCGTGTATCATAAAGACAACGCAAGGGGCACAAGACAAAGCCCCACAATGAAGGAGGAAAATCCAAATGAAAAACAAGCGCATTATGAGCGCGGCGATGGCCGTCCTGATGGCCGGTTCTCTCGCAGCCTGCGGCGGTTCCGCTTCCAGCACTGCTGACAGCACCGCAGCCGAGAGCACTTCCACTGCCGCCTCCACCGAGGCCACTGCCGAAAGCACCGACGAGCCTGTTACCATCCGCATCACCTGGTGGGGCGGTCAGACCCGCCACGACCTGACGCAGCAGGTGCTCGATCTCTACACCAGCGAGCATCCCAACGTCACCTTCGAGGCTGTTCCCTCCGGCTGGGACGGCTACTTTGAGAAGCTGGCCACCGACACTGCCACCGGCGGTATGCCCGACATCGTGCAGATGGACTATATGTACATCTCCACCTACGCACAGAACGGCTCTCTGGCCGACCTGAGCGAGTACATCAACAACGGCACGATTGATGCCTCCGGCATTGACGAGGCCCTGATGAACGCCTCCAACATCGGCGGCAAGACCGTCGGCATCCCCTTGTCCACCTCTTTGGTCGCCTTCACCTACAACCCCTCCGTTCTGGAGGAGGCCGGTGTGGATGTTCCCACCGACGACTGGACCTGGGACGACTTCGCCACCGCCGCCAAGACGGTGAAGGAAAAGACCGGCAAGTACGGTATGTCCACCTCCCCGGTCATCGATACCAACCTGTTCAATTACTGGGTGCGCGGTTACGGCGAGAAGCTGTTCGCCGACGACAACAAGAGCCTGGGTTACGATGACGACAAGATCACCGAGGATTTCTTCACCTACTGGCTCGACCTGATCGATGCCGGTGCTGTGCCCAACCCCGATGAGTACGAGCAGATTGCTACCCTGGGCAACGACGCGAACCCCGTCATCACCAACGATGCAGCCTTCCACCAGAGCTGGAACAACTTCACCACCATCGGTGCCAACGCTGGCAACGATACCCTGAAGCTGGTTGCTCCGCCGACCAACACCACCAACACCAAGGCACTGTGGTACAAGCCTGGTATGTTCTTCTCCGTTGCCGAGACCTCTTCCGTCAAGAAAGAGGCTGCCGAGTTCATCAACTGGTTCCTGAACTCCGACGAGGCCAACGACATCATGATGGGCGAGCGCGGCACGCCTGCTTCCGCTACCGCTCGTGAGCACCTGATCAACTCCGGCAAGCTGAGCGCCCAGCAGACCGATATGTTCAACTTTGTTGACACGGCCGCTGCTTACTGCGGTGACACCCCCGCAGCTGACCCCGCTGGCATCAGCGAGATCAACACCATCTTCAAGAACATCGGTTATGCCGTCTTCTACGGCCAGACCACCCCGGCCGACGCTGCTGCCCAGTTCCGCACTGAGGTCAACGCAGTTCTCGAAGCTAACAACTAATCACAAAATCTCCTGAAGTTTCTTCTTCTAAAAAGTGTTTTCTTCTTCTTTTTCATAAGCTTTCTCCTAAAAGTTTTTCTCCTTATATCATGTGAGCAGAAACGGGGGAGGGTCAAACCCTGACCCTCTCCCTTTCTTATGCCAAAAATCCAAGTCAATCCAAGGAAAAGGGGGATTTTTACCCATGCCCGCACTGAAAACCGCAGCACCGGCCAAGAAGTACTATAAGATGAAGGACAACGTGACCGGCTATCTTCTGCTGGCACCGTGGCTGTTCGGCTTCTTCTTTATGTGGCTGATCCCGGCTGCTATGTCCATCTACTACTCCTTGACAGACTATAACCTGCTGTCCGCCCCGAACTTTGTGGGGCTGAAAAACTACATCACGATTTTCACCAACGACAAAAACTTCAAGCAGGCAATGATCGTCACCTTCAGCTATGTTTTCATGGTTGTGCCGCTGCGTCTGGCGTTTGCCCTGTTTGTGGCAACGCTTTTGAACAAAAAGCACAAGGGCATGGCGGTCTACCGCGTTCTGTACTACATCCCGTCCATCGTCGGCGGCTCTATTGCGGTTGCCGTTGTCTGGAAGCAGATTTTCGGCAACAAGGGCGTTTTTATGACGCTGCTGGGCGCGATCGGCATCGAGCAGAAGATGTCCCTGCTGGGCAACCCCAAGACGGCGCTGTTCGTCATCGTGCTGATGGGCGTGTGGCAGTTCGGCTCCTGCATGCTGATCTTCCTCTCCGGCCTGAAGCAGATCCCAAACTCTCTGTATGAGTCCGCCGCCATCGACGGTGCTTCCCCGATGAAGCAGTTCTGGAAGATCACGATGCCGATGCTGACCCCCACCATCTTCTTCAACATGGTGCAGCAGATCATCACCAGCTTCCGCGTCTTTACCGAGAGCTATGTCATCACCAATGGCGGCCCGATGGACAGCACCCTGACCTACGTGCTGTACCTGTACCGCTCCGCATTCACCAACTTCCACATGGGTTACTCCTGCGCACTGGCGTGGATTCTGGTCGTCATCATCGGCATTGCGACCGCAATCCTCTTCAAGAGCCAGGATGCCTGGGTCCACTACGAGGGTTAAGGAGGAAATACAACTATGGTTGGTCAAAAGAGCTCCAAGGCACAGTCTGTGTTCTTCCACGTTTTTTCCTGCGCACTTGGCTTTATCATGATTTATCCGCTGCTCTGGCTGCTGATGAGTTCGTTCAAGTCCAATGACACGATGTTCCACAATGCGTTCAGCCTCATTCCCGAAAAGTGGGACATCATCCAGAACTACGCCTCCGGCTTTAAGGGCATCGCGGGCATCTCGTTCTGGACGTTCTTCAAGAACTCTGCCATCGTCACGGTGGCCTCGGTGGCCGGCTCTATCTTCTGCTCGCTGCTGGCGGCTTACGCCGTATCCCGCGTCGAGTTCAAGGGCGCGAACTTCTGGTTTGGCTGCATCGTTATGACGATGATGATCCCCTCGCAGGTCATGGTCGTGCCCCAGTACATCATCCTGAAAAAGGTCGGCCTGTCCGATACGCTGGTGTCCATGACGCTGCCGTGGATCTTCGGTTATGCGTTCTTTATCTTCCTGATCGTGCAGTATATGCGCGGCATCCCCCGCGATCTGGACGAGGCCGCCATGCTGGACGGCTGCTCCAAGATCGGCGTGCTGTTCAAGATTCTGGTGCCTGTCGTACAGCCTTCCATCGTCACGGCGTCCATCTTCGCGTTCTACTGGATCTGGCAGGACTTCTTCCAGCCGCTGATCTTCGTCTCGAACCCGAAGAACTTCACGATTCCTCTGGCGCTGAAACTGTACACCGATCCCAACAGCTACAACAACTACGGCGGCCTGTTCGCGATGTCGGTCATCTCGCTGCTGCCTGTTATTCTTATCTTTATCAAGTTCCAGAAATATCTGGTAGAGGGTATTGCCACCGACGGCATTAAGGGTTAAAATAATATAATATAGGAAACCAAATTGTAGGGGCGGTCATTGACCGCCCGCCAATGGAACGCGCGACGCTTTCTCGGAAAGTGTTTACCACGGGAAAGGGCGGGCGAGCAATGCTCGCCCCTACAATGCGTTCCCTAGAGGGGCATTTGTTATGATTCTCAACCGCAACACCATCCTCCCCGCCGCGCCTGCGGCCAAGCCGGTGCAGTACGCACTGAAAGCGCTGCGCCGCGATTTTGACCGCGTTTTTACAGATACCGCCGCACCGGGCGGGCGCATCCTGCTGACCATCAACGACACGCTCCCCGCCGAGCAGTACACGCTGACGGTGGATGCCGACACGCTGCTGCTCTCGGCTGCCGATGACCTCGGCTTTGTCTACGGTTTGTTTGAAATCAGCCGCCGCTTTTTGGGCGTGCAGCCGTTCTGGTTCTGGAACGACCAGCCGTTTACTGTGCGGGAGGGTGAGAAAATCCCCGTCGGAACGGTGGTGGAGTCCAAGTCCTACAAAGTAAAATACCGCGGCTGGTTCGTCAACGACGAGACGCTGCTCTCCCACTGGAAAGTCGAGCGCCGCGCCAATCTGCCGTTTGTTATGGCGTTTGAGACGCTGCTGCGGCTGGGCGGCAACATGGTAATCCCCGGCACGGGCAAAAACGCCGTGCTGTACCGCCGGACGGCTGCCGATATGGGGCTTATCATCACCCACCACCACGCCGAGCCGCTGGGCGCGGAGATGTTTGCCCAAGCCTACCCCGACTTAGAGCCGATGTACAGCAAGTACCCAGAGAAATTCCGCGCCTTGTGGCAGGCGGGTATTGACGCGCAGAAAGATATGCGTGTGATTTGGAACATCGGTTTCCGTGGGCAGGGCGACAAGCCTTTCTGGGACGACGACCCCCAATACGACACGCCGGAAAAGCGCGGCGCGTTGATTTCCGCGCTGATAAAAGAACAGTATGACCTCGTCAAAGCCAACGACAAGCACGCCGTCTGCTGCACCAACCTGTACGGCGAGACGATGGAGCTGTACAAGGACGGCTTTTTGCACCTGCCGGAGGATGTTATTAAAATCTGGGCGGACAACGGCTACGGCAAGATGGTCAGCCGCCGTCAGGGCAACAGCAATCCCCGCGTGCCTGCCCTGCCGCCGCGCGGAGATACCAGCGCGCACGGCATTTATTATCACGCGTCGTTCTATGATTTGCAGGCGGCCAGCCATATCACGATGCTGCCCAATTCCACCGAGTTTGTGGCGCGGGAGCTGGCCGACGTGATGGCGCACGGCGCGGACGATTACTGGCTTGTGAACTGCTCCAACGTCAAGCCCCACGCCTTTTTGCTGGATCTGATCGCCCGCTGCTGGCGGGACGGCACGGTGGACGCCGGGCAGCAGTGCATCGCCTACACGGCGGCCTATTACGGTCTTTTGCACCGCTGCGAGATTGCGCAGTGCCTTGTGGATTACGCACAGTTTGCCGTCCCCTACGGTTCTAACGCCGACGACCGCGCGGGCGACCAGTTCTATAACCATGTGCCGCGTATGCTGATTTCGCAGTTTGTCCAAGACCGCACCGCGCCCGCCGACGACCTGCGCTGGCTGTGTGAGCAGCCGACCCTTGCCGGGCAGCTGCAGCACTGCACCGCCGTCTTTGACAAGGCAGTCCAAAGCTATGCAGCCTACCGGCGCGAATGTGAAAAGGTGCTGGCCGAGCTGACCGGCCGCCCGCGCGTGCTGTTTATGGACAACATACTTTTGCAGGCGCAGCTGTATGACCTGTGGGCGCAGGGCGCAGCGTTTGTCTGCAAGGCGCTGGACGCCGGATTTACCGCGGACTGGCAGCACTGCTTCTACTATGCCGGCTGTGCCAAACGGCTGTACGCGCTGGCCTACCGCGCCATGCAGGATTGCGAACACGGCAAGTGGGTGGGCTACTACGCCAACGAGTGCCAGACCGACGTGCGCCAGACGGTGCAGGTGTGCGGATACCTGATGAGCTTTGCCCGCACCCTCGGCGAAGGACCGCACTACTATGCGTGGATGCGCGAGTTCGGCGACCCCGAGGACGAGCGCCGCATCATGCTGATCCTGAACACCGAGCCCCACCCCGGCGATGACGACCTCTGGCTGCTGATGGAGCAGCGGTGGGGGGAGTGAAATCTCTTGCCTTCCCCCAAGGGGGAAGCCATTTGCCGCCCCCACACCCATGCAACGATATTTTCCAAAGGAGTCTCTCCTCATGCTCACCCGCCTCAAAAAACGATTTCTTGACCTGCCTATATCGCAGAAATTCGTCAGCATCTTTGCGGTGATGACGCTGCTCAGCTGTGCCGTTATGGTCGGTGCGCTGCATCTGGGTCTGAGCGTTTTTGAGGAAAAGCTCTACGAGAAATCCCTGCAAGAGCTGGACTTCTTCGTCCAGAGCATTGATGACGATTTGCAGCAGATGGACGTGCTGACCCGCAGCATTGCGGTGGATACCACAATTCAAAGCCAACTGGCCCAGCTGACGGCGGCAGACCCCGAAACCGCACAGTATTACTATCTGCTGACCGGCGTGCGCCCGCTGCTGCTGGAAAAGCTCTATATGAGCGGGCAGGCGGACGCGCTGCAATTTGTCGATTTGAACGGCAACGCCATTGTGGTGGGGCAGTCCTTCCCCGACCCCGGCGAGGAGCGCCGCATACAGTTGGCCGATGCCCTGAACCGCACCCCCGGCAGCTTTGCCCTGCTGCCGCCGGATGCCGATTACCCCTATTTTATCTGCGGGCGCGATGTGCTGCGCAGCCAGAATATGAGTATGCAGCGGCTGGGCACAGTCCTTGTCACCGTGGATATTGAAAAGCTGCTGAACAACCAAATCGACGCACTGTCCAACAAGCCGTCAGAACTCTACCTTTATAATAAGGAAGCGCTCGTCTACCAAAGCGGCGAGACGGCGGCGGATTTTACACTGCCGGACACCCGCCAGGGCTATGCCGTGCAGACCATGAACGGGCAAAAGGTGTTTGTCTGCTGGCTGACTTCCGGCGTCAGCGGGCTGCGGCTGTGCAGCGTGTTCAACTACTCGGAAATTTACGGCCAGACCACCCGCGCACGCTGGGCGCTGCTGCTGGGCGGCTGCGCTATCCTTGTGCTGTTTGGCTGGGTCATGCTGCGGATGGCGCGCCTTGTCACCCGCCCCGTGCATACTTTAAGCGAGGCCGTCAAGAGCGTGGAGGGCGGCGACTTTACCACCGCCCGCGCGATGCTGCCCAACACACCCGCCGCCGATGAGATCGGTACGCTGACCCGCGATGTGGACGCGATGCTCGGCCAAATCGACACGCTGATCCACGAAAACTACGAAAAGCAGCTGCTTTTGCAGGATACCCGCTATAAGATGCTGCAAGCCCAGATCAATCCGCACTTTTTGTACAACACGTTAAGCACGCTGAGCTGGCTTGTGCGTGCCGGCAAGAACGAGGACGCCGGGCGGCTCATCATTAACTTGGGCGATATGCTGCGGGCGGCGCTCTCGCCCAAGCAGAACACCACCGCCGCCGCTGACGTGCAGCTGGTGCGCAGCTATATTGAGATCCAGCAGCTGCGCTATAAGCGCCGCGCAGTCTTTACGCTGGACGCGGACGGTGCGCTGGAAAGCTGGTATCTGCCCCACTTCACCTTGCAGCCACTGGTCGAAAACGCCATCAAGTACGGCGTGGAGGAGAGCGAGGATGTCTGCGAAATCACCGTGACCGCCCACGCCGAGGCCGACACCCTGCTGCTGGCCGTACATAACACCGGTACACCCATCGACACGGCGCGGCTGGCGGAAATTCGCAATTTTACCGTAAAGCCGCAGGGACACGGAATTGGGCTGAAAAATATCTACGAGCGCCTTTCCATGCTGTACAAGACGTTCGCCTTTACGGTGGACAGCACGGAAACGGACGGAACAACGGTACAAATACTTCTCAATCGGCAGGACGCAAAGGAGGAACAACCGCATGGAGAAACTGCTGATCGTTGACGATGAGGAAATCGAGCTGGACGGCATGGCCGAGCTCATCGACTGGCCGAGCTACGGCTATGAGCTGGTCGGTACAGCCATCAACGGCAAGCGCGGTCTGGCGCTGATACAGGAAAAACAGCCCGATATCGTGATAACCGACATCAAAATGCCGGTCATGGACGGTCTTGCCATGATCCGCGCCGCGCAGGAACAGCATGTTGACACGGTCTTTGTCGTGCTGTCCGGCTACGGCGATTACGAATATACGAGCCAAGCCATGCAGTTAGGGATACGGCATTATATCTTGAAGCCCTGCGATGAAGCGAAGATCCTGCCCGTGCTGGAGCAGGCCCGCGCCGAACTGCACGAGCGCCGCAGCAAGGCCCAAAAGACGACCGAGATGGAGAACACTGTCCGGCGTATGGCACCAATGGCGCGGGAAAAGGCCCTGCGCGACCTGCTGCTGGGGCGCGAAACGCTGACCCACCTGCCCGGCATTGCAGATGACCTGGGCGGCTTGGACAGAAAGCTGCTGTTATTGCTGCTGCACACCAAAGAGGGCATTGACCATCTGGAGCAGTACGCCATCACCAACATGATGGCCGAATTGCTGCCGGAGGGCGGCTTGCTGGGGGATACCTCGGTTTCGCAGGATGTCTGCCTGCTGGTGGATGCCGGTCTGTATGACCAACTCCCCCCGGCTGTGGAGCGGCTTTGTGATGAATTTGCGCGGTTTCGCGCCGGGCTGCTGACGGTTACAGGCAGCGCGCGCGGCACGGCGGCGCAGATGGCCGAACTGTACGAGCAGGCACGCCGCCTGCAGGCCGCCGCACCGGAAAATACGCTGACCCTGCTGGAACGCCTGAACGCCGAGCAGCACGCCGCCGCCCACCTGATGAACTACGATACGCTGCGCAATGCGGACAGCTATGCGGCGCTCTGCTTTGCCTGTTGTGATATTCTGGTTTCGATGCAGATGCAGGAGATTTCCCCCGCCGTGCAGCGCGATTTCTGTATGCGGGCGGTGCGCTACATCTGCGGCAGTGCGCCGACCACGACAGCCTCCACCCATGCGGAGCTGCTGATTTATCTGGTGGACAACATCTGGCAGCACCGCACCGGCGATGAGCCGATAGGCAAAGCCACCCGCACCGAGCAGATGATTCTGCGGGAATTTTACGCCTATCTGCCCGAAAAAAACTTCACTATGCAGTGGTTCGCGCGGGAAATCCTGTTTATGAACCCGGACTATTTAAGCCGTAAAATCGAAAAGATGACCGGGGATAAGTTTGCCACCCGCCTGATTGCCGACCGCATCGAGATCGCCCGCCATCTGCTGACGATAGACCCCACCCTAAAAATGACAAAGCTGGCTGAAACCGTCGGCTTTGCCGCCGATGAACAGTATTTCTCCCGCATCTTCCGCAAGCTCGTCGGCGCGACCCCGAAGCAGTATGCAATGGGTATAGCGGATAAACAAATTATACCGCACGGAAGAGTCTAAGCGCAATCGTAAGTTGTACTCTCTAGTGTTAAGTTGTACGCGTTGCCGCAAAACCAAAGTGGTAAAATCCGATTTTTTGAGGTTTTACGGATAGGATACGATAGTATCTTAGTATTTTATTTATTTAGTTATTTATTTGCGTTGGATTTACCTGTACAGGAAAATCCCGTCTAGGTAAATGCCTTTGTGGTAAAATAAAAAATCCCCGGAAAGCGGGGATTTTAGGGCAGTATTTGGCTGGGCGGCTACCGCGTCGATGCGCTGTAAACGCGCCCAAACAGGCGTGTTTCTCGCGGCGACAGGGGCAGTGCGCGGGGACGGTGCGGAGTGGGGTCGCGTACAACTTCTGCATAGAGGGTAAAACTTCATTATTAGTTCGTTGGGCTTTTCACTTGTGTGAACCCTGTGATGTGGGTATTTGTATTTCTCAATGAGACCAAAGCTGCGCATTTATTTGAGCGGTGCTAGTGAGAATTCGTCTCACCGATTTGCCCCCAAAACGAGAAAATGACTGCGCCCCAGATGCTGAGATTCTCAACATCTGGGGTACTTTTTGTGGATGAATCTTGCGGAACTGGCAGGTAAAAATATGAGCGGTCAGAAATGTGAGATAGGCATAGCGAAAAATAAGCAAACAAGAAACTTTATATGTGGTGTTGACGAGGTTGCTTTCGTATAGTAATATATATTTTATAAGGGAGGGGTGTATCGATGACAAAGAAGCGCCCTAAAACGACGGATGCGCTAATGCGGTATTTGCGTGAAGAAAAAGGAATATCAATTAGTGGTTCTTCTCAAAAGAGAAAACTAATGAATATAGGCTATTATCATGGCTATAAGGGGTATCGCTATATAGGTAAAGCGTCAAATTCAATTCACTATACAAATTTTGATGAACTGATGGCGGTATATGAATTCGATGCACAATTAAAGGCACTATTCTATCCTTATGTCATGCAAATAGAGACAGCACTTAAAAGTTACGTTCTTGAAGTGGTAGTTTCACAAGTCAATTCAGATAGTTTTATAGATGTCTATAATAAGCTTTTAGATAATTATAAGGCCTTTTCGACAGCAGGGAGCGTCTATTCAGACTTTAAGCAACGCAAAAAGGCAGAGGATAAATTTAAATATGAACTTAAACGACGTTTGGATCTTCGAAATAGGATTTATAAGGTACAGACGGACGCGTTTGGGAATGGAAATAAAATTGCAGAACACTATTTGAATAATGATATGAACTTACCAATTTGGGCAATTTATGAGTTGCTCAGTTTGGGAGAGTTTGGTCATTTTGTCTCTTGCTTGAATTTTCCTTGTCGCCAAGCAATCTCTAGCAAGCTTGGAATTAGGGCATCTGATGATAGCAATGCATTGCTACCGCAACGATTGATATATGTGATCAAAGATTTACGCAATGCAATTGCACATAATGATGTTGTTTTTGACACGAGATTCCGAACTAATAAAATAGACAGGCAGGTCTGTAATGCGATTTCAAATGCAACAAATGTTCCAAACTTGAACTTTGAAACGATAACAGATTACTTGGTGCTGATTGTTTATCTTCTTTCGTTGTTGCGTATTTCAAAGAATGACAGCAAACGATTGATTTCTTCTTATATAGAGTGTACGGAGCGACTACGAAAAGCAATCCCTGCGAATGTGTATAGTCAAATTATACGGACGGATAATAGTAGTAAAGTTGTGGCTCTACGAAAATTTATTTGAAGTTAACAAAACATATCGTTTTTTCTTGCATTTTTGCAATGGATATGGTATACTATTAATGTGAATTGCGGTAAGATTCTACGGAGCTTACCTAAGGAAATCGGATGCGTCCGGTTTCCTTTTTTATTTTTTATGGAAAATCATAATAAATAAACCCTAAAAGATGCAAAGAAAAGAGTATCTTGATTGAATAAGCACGAACAAACTATTTTGAGGCACGACGATTTGCTCCTGCTTAGTGGGAATGGGTGAGTTTACATCTTTATTGGAATATTATCAACCGGTATTCGACACATATGGGATCAATGAAAAAAATAAATGACGATTGATCTTTCGACTCGCAACCATTCATTTTTTCATTGCTGTTTGCCCCCGTCTAACAGGATGCCGTAAAATAGTTGAGCTGTGCCTAACTGCGCTTTATGTATACTCACCCAAAGAGGGGGGAAAAGGGCGGTATTTGGCTGGGCAGGAACTGCGCCGACGCAGTGCGCGAGGATGGTGTGAAAGTGATTTTCGTACAACTTCTTGCTAGAGAGTAAAACTTATATACTGGCTCGTTGGGATTTTCATTTGCGTGAACCCCGTAATGTAGGTATCCGCATTTCTCAATGAGACCAAAGCTGCGCATTTATTTGATTGGTGCGAGTCTGAATCTGTCTCGCAGATTTGCCCCCAAAACTGCCCCCAAAAGGGTTTGGAACGGGTCAGTACCATATGGCACTTCTTTGTACACATGGGACAAAATCCGTTCTGAGCCTTGGTACGCAATACCACCAAACCCAACAAAACAGCACGGTAACGCACAAATTTTAGATTTCTCATAACCCGGAGGTCGCAGGTTCAAGTCCTGTCTCCGCAACCAACAAAAGCTCGTTGAAACGACAAGTTTCAACGAGCTTTTTTCTGCAATATGGCAAAAGTGGTAACAAGCTGGTAACTTTGACCCCAAAATGACCCCAAAACAGGAAAACGACTGCGCCCGGGCGGTTGAGACTTTCAACCGCCCGGGCGCTTTTTGTGGATAAATTTTGCGGAGTTGGCAGGTAAATATAGGAGCGGTCAACCTGCTTTGACGAGTACCAGCACGCTGTTGGTTGGCACTACGATTTGGTCTTGTTTGGTGGGAATGGGTGGGTTCTTGTATTGGCGCAGGGCTTTTTCGATTTGCTGCTTGGCCTCCAGCAGGGCGGCGTCTAGTGTTGGCGCTTGTGCGGTAACTTTGGGAAAGTCAGGAACATGGACGGTGCAGCCGTCTGCCGAGAGTGTACAAAGCACAGGATAAGGCTGGTTCTCTACGGAGATACTATACTGCATCCCGAACATATCGTCCATCTTGTCCATCTCATGGCGCTTGTGTTCGTCCATGCTGTGGACGTAGGTGTCCATTGTGAATGCTACGGAGTAATGACCGAGGATGGCTGACAGGGTCTTGTAGTCCATGCCGCGCTCCAGCGCACGGGTGGCGAACGTGTGGCGCAGAGCGTGGAAGGTAAAGTGCCCGATGTCAGCATCTTTCAACAGGCGGTCATAGTAATCCTTGAAGGTTTTCCTCCTATGTAAGTAGTGAAAAAACGCTTTCACTATATAGCCACTGGGAAAGGGCAAAAAGTATCGCAGGCTTTTGAGATGTAATAATTTGTAATAAAATGTCGACATTATGTAGCCAGTGGGAAGGCGCAAGATTTGACCTGTATCCAACAAAAATTTTCATCAAAATTAAAACAGGCAAGCCGCAGATTAAAACGGCTTGCCTGTAGAATGACGATGCTGACGGTGATGACGATGTTTTTGATATACCCCTTTACCCTATCCCACGAACACCGTCATCATCGTCATCACCGTCACGCTTATAGTGAAATGACGCTTACAGTTTACTACTGCTCGAAACAAAAATAGTGATATTACGAGAAATACAAAATCAGAATGACGCAGATGACGCTAATGACGCTGAATCTGGGATATGGTATAGGGATATCCCCAAAACAGCGTCATTAGCGTCATCTGCGTCACTATCGTCACACAAGAGCAGCGAGGGGGTCTGGGGTACACCCCAGAAATGTGCATGTGGATGACCACATGCTATGCTAGCAAAACATGTTCCTGCCCAAAGCGGGGACAATCAAACCCGACACCCATACAAATTCGTATATGCTCTCAAGAGTGAATCACTTCTGATTCATCCAAAAATCCTGACTCGAAAAAGTGAATCAGTTCTGATTCACTCTGTACAAATGAACTGCTTTTTATTAAAAAAGTCCACCAGGATTTCCCAAGATAGCGCGCAAGGCTATAGAAAATCCTGATGGACGAAGCATCTAAACCGGAAACAAAAATCAGAAAGGCTCAGCGCAGTACCAAAGCAAACGCTTTACCCCGGCTGCTTGCCGATGTAAGCCAGGATGCCGCCGTCAACGTAGAGGATCAGGCCGTTGACGAAGTCGGAAGCCTCGGAGGCCAGGAAGACGGCGGGGCCGCCCAGATCCTCGGCCTTGCCCCAGCGCTCGGCAGGGGTCTTGGCAACGATGAACCGGTCGAACGGATGACGAGAGCCATCGGGCTGGATCTCGCGCAGGGGCGCGGTCTGCGGGGTGGCGATGTAGCCGGGTCCGATGCCGTTGCACTGGATGTTGTACTTGCCGTACTCGGAGGCAATGTTCTTGGTCAGCATCTTCAGACCGCCCTTGGCAGCGGCGTAGGCGGAGACAGTCTCGCGGCCCAGCTCGCTCATCATGGAGCAGATGTTGATGATCTTGCCGCCGCCCTGCTCGATCATATCGGGAATGACCGCCTTGGCAACGATGAAGGGGGCGTTCAGGTCAACATCAATGACCTGACGGAACTGGGCAGCGGTCATCTCGATCATCGGGATGCGCTTGATGATGCCGGCGTTGTTGACCAGCACGTTGATGTGGCCGACCTCGGCAGTGATCTTCTTGACCATCTCATTGACGGCGTCCTCGTTGGTGACGTCGCAGACATAGCCGTGGGCCTCGATACCGGCCTCCTTGTAGGCAGCCAGCCCCTTGTCCACCAGCTCCTGCTTGATGTCGTTGAAAACGATGGTGGCGCCGCAGTTCGCCATGGCGGTGGCAATGGCAAAGCCGATGCCGTAAGAAGCGCCGGTAATCAGGGCGACCTTGCCGGTCAGGTCAAAGGATTTGGGTGTACAGACAGACATAAAAGTACCTCCTGTTGAATAAAAACGATTTATCTTTCCAGTCCGTAGGGAACCGGGTGCTTGCCGTAGCGGTTGGCGGGGCTGCCGGTCAGGGTCAGCGTCAGGGTGTTTTCGCCGGGGGTCAAAAGCCCCGCCAGCGGGAATTTGTGCGGCGGCCAGAAGGAGACGCCCGCCGGCTGGCCGTTGATAGTCAGCTCGGCCATCTCCTGCCCGGTCAGGGTCAGCAGCGGCGTGGCGGTCTGCAGCTCCGTTGCTGTGATCTGCAGTGTGGCGCGGTAGGTCTTGGTGAGATGGGCCGCGTCCTCGTCCGCAAGGGCAAAGTCTGGTGCGGCCAGCGACAGATAGGTAGGCGGCAGGGGAAGGGCCTCGCTTTCCCGCGCAGTGCAGGTGAACAGCAGCAGGCTGCCGCGCGCGGGCAGCTCCAGCGGCAGGCAGGCCCCCTTGGCGGTACGCTCGGCCGGGCAGGCGCAGGGCTGGCCGCTCCACAGATCGTACCGGCAAAGCGGAGCGTCCACCGGCAGGGTCAGTCGGGTCTTGATGGGGGTGTTGCCCTCGTTGACCAGCAGCCAGCAGGCGCGCCCTTCCTTATTAAAAGAGGCGCAGCGCAGCATGGGCTGCGGCGGGTCGCAGCGGCAGTCCGGCTCGAGCGCCGAGACCTCCGGATGCGCAGCGTCCGGGAACAGCGCCTTGTCCCCCAGCACGGCGGTGTAGCGGTGCCCGTGTAACCAAAGCGCGCCGTCCTCGACCGTGCAGGCAGAGAAATAGCTTTCGGGAATATACTGAAAGCCGATCTGCCGCTCAAACAGCGGGCGCACGGTGTCGGGGCAGAGGTCGCGGTTGCAGCAAAGCACGGCGGCCTCCGCATGCAGGTCGATGTCGGTCATCAGCCAGGACAGCCGCCGCCAGTAGGTGCTCCACGCATCGTAATGCGCCCACCAGATGCTGTGGGGGCCGACATCGGGCGGGCGCTCGTCCTTGCGCTTGCCGCAGATGCTGTAATAAAAGGCGTGCGGAATAAACAGGTTGACCCCGCGCACCGCCAGCCAGTCGGTGTACCATTTGATGTCCCCGCCCGAAAGCTGCCACGGGTTGTCGTCCTTGTTGCAGGCGCCAAAGCACTCGTTGGCGTTGCGGCGGCGGTGCATCAGCCGGGCGGCGTCGGCGCTGCACTTGGCCATCGTGGAGTCGATGCCCGCCAAGCCGTCCTTTTCGGGGGCGAGCCAGCGCAGCACCAGATCCTGCCCCGGCACGGCAAAGTATTTTTCTACTTCTATATCATCGCTCTGGTGGGGGTGCCCCATCAGGCCGATGCCGTGCGCCTCGCACCAGCGGGAGAGTGTGCCGTAGTAGACCTCGCCCTCGCGCTGCAAAAGCAGCTTGTGATACAGCCGTGTATCGTCGTTTTCCCTGCCGTCAAACAGGGCGGTGAGGTTGGCGGCGTTGCCGCCCGCACGGCGGAAAATCTCGGCAAAGCCGTGCGTCCACGGGAACATACCGCTGACATTGCGCCCCAAAATACTCGGCTCATCGGTAAAAAAGCCGATGATCGTGGCTCCGAAATACTCTTTCAGTTCCCGATAGTAGGCTTCGTGGGTCAGTTCAATAAAGCGGCTGACGGCCGCAGGGTTCAGAATATCAGCAGTTTTGGGGGCGTTTTTCTCGCCGTCATCCTCGCCCCAGTGCAGCCCGCGCATCGTGCCGCCGCTTTTGCGCACGACCAGCGCGCCGTTTTCCGCCTGCGCCAGCAGCTCGTCCCCCGGCAAAACGGTTTGGGTCAGCGTGATGCCCTCGCTGGCAAGCTCAGGGTGATCCTTTACGACCAGCCCGCTCGCCGAGCCGGAGGGGTACATCCCTTCATCGTACAAAACGATTTTCATATCCAGCGCGGCGGCGGCTTCGACAGCCGTGCGGATATGGGCAAAGTAGCGTTCACCCAGATAGGTGATGTCGGGGCTAAGCCCCATGCGCGGGTGCAGTACCACGCCGTAAATGCCGTGGGCGGCAAAGTCCGCCAGCTGGCGGCGCAGCTCCTCAGCGGTCAGCTCGCCGTTCAAAAACCAAAACGGGATGGCGGTAAATTCTCTGGGCGGGTTTTGCAGTTGGGCAAGAAACTTCATTATGCGGCCTCCTGTGCTTCGGCGCGGGCGCAGATGTCCGCCCATGCGTGGGATTTATAGTAGAACAGCATCGCCAGCAGCCCGACAACAAAGCTGAGCGAAACACCCGCCATGGCGTAGTCGCCGTAGCCCAGCCACGCCAGCAGGTAGGATGCCGGGATACGCACACCCCACAGCAGAATGATGTTGACGATGGTGGAATAGCGGATCTCGCCCATGCCGTTGGCAAAGCTCATAATAGCGTTGAAGGCTGCATAGCACCACTGGAACGGCAGCACAACGCGGATATAGCGCACGGCAAAGGCAAGCACGGCCTCGTCCTGCGTAAAAAGCAGCAGCAGAGGGCGGCAGCAGGCCGCCATCAGCAGCCCGCCTGCGAGGGAGAGCAGCCCCGAGGCCGCCGGGAGCAGCCAGCCGCCCCTGCGCAGACGGCTGTAGCTCTGTGCGCCGAGGTTCTGCCCCGCAAACACCGAGGTCGCCTGCGAAAGCGAGGTGACCGTGATGTTGGCCAGCCCGCCGACCTTGCCCGCCACCGAGCAGCCCGCCACAAAAACCGACCCCTGCAGGTTGTACAGCACCTGCAAAAAGACGTGACCGATGGAGTAGAGCGCCGAGTTCAGCCCCAGCGGCAGACCGATGCGCACAATCTGGCGCAGGGCTCCGGCATCAAAGCCGCAGGGAAAAACAGGCAGCGCAAGCTCTGTGCAGTGGCGGCGAATGTAAAAAATGCTGCATATCCACGACAAAAACAGCGCAATCGCCGTGGCTGCCGCCACGCCGCCGATGCCAAGGCCGAGCGCGCCGGTAAGCACAAGATCCAGTACGATGTTGGCGGCGCAGCTGATAAACAGCAGCAGCAACGAGGACGAGCTGTTGCCTATGCCGCGCAAAAGACCAGCGTTGAAGTTATAGCCCATGTTGCCCAGAATACCCAGCATCGTGATGCGCAGATACAGCACCGCCCCCGGCATGGCGTCCGCCGGGACCTGCATCAGCCGCAGCATCCACGGACCCAGCAGGAACCCGATGACGGTCAGCGGCAGCGATGCTGCAAACAGCAGCCAGACCGAGGTGCGCACGAGCTTTTGCAGCTGGTCATGGTCGGCGCGGCCGACCGCCTGCGATACGAGGATGGAGATGCCCGAGCCGATGCCCACAAAGACACAGAGCAGAATTTCGAGCGGCTGGGAGCTGGTCGCCACCGATGCCAGCGCCGTAGTGTCGCAGAAATTGCCGATGACGAGCGTGTCCACCGTGCTGTACAGCAGCTGCAAAATATTGCCGGCGCAGATGGGCAGCGCAAACAGCGCCGCGCGCCCCAGCACGGAGCCGTGGGTCATATCAACTTGTGCGGATTTTCGGTAAGACGGCATAGCCCTATCCCCCCGGCATGACAGATTTTCTTATCTACATTGTACGAGGAAACCGTGCCGGTTGCAACAATCATTATCCTTTTATTTTTGGATGAATATAAACGATGCGGCGAACAATTTTGGCGGTGCGGTGTAAAAAACAATCACGCCCTTTGCGGCGTTGGAAGGGCGTGCTTTTTTACCGTTTTGTGCAGGTTCCACAAACAAAGATGGACAAAATCGGTAACATTGACAGCAAGATTTGCCGCAAAAGGGCTTGCCACTGCGGCGCAAAATGTGCTATCGTTAAAATCAAATTCAGTAAAAAGGAAGTAAAATTTGTATGCGGAAGCCTCTGACAAGACAGAACAGCACGCGCGACAAGCGCAGATACTCTGCTTATCAGAACCGTATTTTTTTCTATCTCGTGACCCTTGTCACCGCCCCGCTGCTGCTGTTGGGCGTGCTGTCCAGCGTGGTGTACTACCGGCAGACCGTCACGCGCAGCGATGCCCTGCTGGCCTCGGCGCGGGAGAATGTCGAGACGCAGATGGAAATTGCGCTGAGCAACCTGCGCGCCTACTACAGCGCGGTCGTCAGCGCGGACAATTACCAGACCCTGTGCCAAAAAACTGTGCCGCCGTACAGCGAGTACACCCTTGTGCGCGATATGCAGACCGCCATGCGCGGCGGCAATCTGGTGGATAAATATGTCGAGGGGTATACCTACATCAACCTGCGCAGCGGGTGGATTTTAAGCAACAACGGCATGTACCGGCTGGCTGATGCCGCCAACCGGGATGAGGTCGCCCACCTGCTGAGCGAATGGGCGGAGCAGCATGCCGCCATGATGTGGGTCAACCGCACCGACCAGCCCACCCCCGCGCTGGCAGACACACCGCTGAACACGGTGGATCTGACCGGCGAGCTGCTCGTGCTGCGCAGCAGCTCCTACCGCACGGGCAGCTATGCAGTGCTGATCGTCAAGCTGGATCTTTCGCCGCTGTATGAGATGACCGAGAGCTGGCAAACCGGCGGCTACAGCATTGCCGCGCGGGATTTCACCGGCAAGACCGTGCTGAGCACCTCTGCTGCGCTGACCGCCCTGCTGGACGCCGACACCCCCGCCGAGGGCGGCTGCGTGCTGGGTGGCTGGCGGCTGAACAGCGGCAAGATGGGCGTGAACGGGCTGACCTACTATGCGGCGCTGCCGCAGCGCACGCTGGCGGCTACCGTCGGCATGGTGATTCTGATCGCTTTTGTGCTGGCCGGGGGACTAGTGGCGGTGCTGCTGATTTGCCGCCGATCGACCAGTGTGCTGTACGCCCCTGTGGATGATCTGATGCACGCGGCCAGCGATGTGTTCGGCCAGCCCGGCAGCGATGAGGAGGAGTTTGCCTATCTGGCCGCCGGCGTCAAGCAGGTGGCCCGGGACAAGCAGGCGATGCAAAGCCTGATGCAGCAGCAAAACCGCCGCCTGCAGCAGAGCTTTGTGGAAAATCTGATCCGCAGTGAGGTCACCGATGAGGCCGCCGGCCACACGATGCAGGAGCTGGGGTTGGCAGTCTGCCCCGCGTATCGGCTGATCGCGCTGGCGCTGGATACCCCGGCGGGCACCTCCGGCCCGGTGCGGGAGACGATGCTGCTGACCGCCATACAGACGATGCCCACCGAGCTGCTGCGCCGCTGCGCGTTCCAGCCCGTAATGCTGAACTTCACCCTGCTGCTGGTCGTGGGCGGCGAGGAGGCTGATCTGAACGAGGCCTGCCGCGTGGTATATACGGCGGCGGCGCGCAGCATCCGCACCGCGCTGGGGGTCAGCTGCCGCGCGGGCGTCAGCCGCCCCTTCCACAAGCTGCACCACATGCAGCTGGCCGCGCAGGAGGCATGGGAGGCCCTGCGCCTGCCGGAGGCCGATGCCCCCGAGGCAAGCGGGCAGATGCTGTACTACCAGCCGCCCGACGAGCAGTGCGCCCGCAACGGCTATGATACACTGCTGGAGCATGAGATCACGGCGGCCGTAACCGCCTGCAAGGCCAAGGAGGTGCGCCACCTGCTGGAGCGCTTTACCGCCAAAATGCTGGAAAAGAACATCCGCGGGTATGAGCGGCAGTTTTACATCCAGCGGTTGGTGGCGGCCATGCTGGCCGTGGCGGAAAACGCCGGGCTTTCGGTCAACCAGGTGCTGGCAGACCGGCAGGCCAACCTGTTTGAGACGATCGGCAAGATCTACACCGCCGACCAGATGCAGAATTTCCTGATGGACGAGGTGGCCGTGCCTGTCATGGACCTGCTGACGGAGTTCCGCCAGAGCAGCTCCAGCGAGCTGGTCAAGAATGTGCTGGCGCTGATCAAGCAGACGCGCGGCGACATTACGCTGAACGAGTGCGCCGACCGGCTGAACTATAACCCGAGTTATATCTGGAAGGTGCTGCGCACCGAGAAGGATACCAGCTTCAGCGATCTGGCCAACAATGAAAAGCTGGAGATGGCCAAGGAACTGCTGCTGACCAGCGACATGACGGTCGTGCAGATCGCCGAGACGCTGAACTATTCCAATGTGCAGAATTTCATCCGATTTTTCAGCAAAAAGGTCGGCATGACCCCCGGCAAATACCGCAAGGATTACCAGAACGAGAAGAAGTGAGGGGGATTTCCCTCACCGACAGCAAAGACCGCACCCGATGCGTTTCGGGTGCGGTCTTTGCCGTTATTCGGTTTCTATGCGCAGTACATTGACCTTGTCATCGTACTGGGTGCGGGTGCCGGTGATGTGGGGGATCAGGGCGTTGACCTCCATGACCAGCGCGCCCTCGGCGGTCAGATAAGGCTGGCCGTCCATCAGGTTTTCCTTGCCGTCAACCAGCAGGTGGGTGACGCCGACCTGCGCTGTCACGGTGTGCCCGCCGCTGTGCAGCGTCAGGCAGCCACCGGCGGTGTTCCAATCATAGCGGAAGGCATCGGGGATGACCGTCTGCAGCCGCTCCAAAATGCAGAGCACCGCGCCCCAGACGCGGCCGTTCTCGTTGATGCTGCGCACGCCGCGGGTGTCCGGCTCCTGCCCGTTGACGAGGATCTTGGTGTAGCACTTGTCCTCCGGCTGGTATTTTGCTGCATCGGCCTGCGGGATGGGGACGAACGCATCGCGGCGCTGCGGCGCACAGGCGGCATAGTCCGGCAGGCGGCAGGGCAGCGGTGCGGCTGTCAGCGGTGAGAGGTCGGCAGGCTTGCTCTGCAGCGTGATGACATTGCGGAGGCTGCCCATCACGGCGGTCAGGCGGATGGTGCCGGGCGCTGTGCCCGCGCGCAGAAATACGCGGTTGGTGCCGCACTCAGCATAGACATGGTTTTGGTGGATGACGCTGTCGTCGTGGCCGTAGCCTGCAAAGCGGCCGCTGTTGTAGCCGCCCAAAAACTGCGCGGGGCCGTCCAAGGTGAAGTCGATGCGCGCATCGCAGAGCGGGCAGACCCGCCCGGCGCTGTCCTGCACGGCAATATCGACATAGGCGATGTCGGCTCCGTCGGCGGCAAGGCCGCCCGGTGCGGTGTGCAGCGTCAGCCGCAGGGCGGCGGGGCTGTCGGCGGTTTCCAGCCGGTCAGACGCGGCGGGTGTGCCGTCATAGCCGTAGCCCACGGCCTCGACCCAGCCGGATTGGGTCACATCCACACCGGGGAAGGCGAACACAAAGGTGTTCTGCGGCTTGTCGCACCGACCGACACGGCGCCCGTTGACGAGCAGCTCGACCGCAGCAACAGGGTAGCTTGCCACCACATACACCGTCTTATGGTGCGGGTCGCGGGTGTGCCAGACGCCGGTGCCCTCCCAGTAGGTGCCGTTAAAGCGCTTTTCTTCATAGCGATAGTTGGCAGCGGTGAGGGCGGGGTAGTTCCAGTGGCCGATGATCTTGACGGCGGGGGCCTCGCTCTGCATAACGCGGAAGCAGTCAAAGCTCTGCTTTTTGGTTCGGCAGGGATCGACGCGGCCGCTCATGCGGGCGTTTTCGCTGTAGGACTGGCGGCCATGCTGGGCAGAGTCCGTCCAGCAGAGCGCCGCACAGGCGCTGTAGTAGTTCTTGCCGGAGGCACCGCCCATCCGATCGTTGAAAAACTCGGCGTAGCCGCGCGCGTTTTCAAGCGCGAGATCTTCACTGGTCAGATCGTAGAAGTCGTACCCAACAGCTTTTTTGCCGCCCTTGCCGACCCAGCGGTTGCGGTAGTCGAAATCCGGCGGGGTGAAGTCGTCCCAGATGCGGCGGGGGGCCTCCTCGCGGCTGTACTCGGTCTCGGTGACGGGGCCGTGCTGCGACAAAAAGCGGGCGGCGTGGCGGTTCAGCATCGTGCCGACATACTCGCTCTCGTTGACGACCTCCTCGGTGTTCAGGGTGCGGCAGCCCATAAAACGCCCGCCGTGGGGGTCCAGCCGCTGCTTGAGCAGCCGCATCTCCCGCATGTGCTCGCGGGAGATAGAGTTGTTGCCGGCCTCCCAGAACAGAATGGACGGGTGGTTGCGGAAGGCGATGATGACATCGCGCATCAGCTCTACGCGCTGGTCCCACTGGCGGCCGAAGCTCTCCTTCTCCTTGTCACCGGCAGGCTGGGTGCAGACGATGCCGCGGCGGTCAAACGCACGGACATCGGCGGGGCTGCCCGCCACATGCATAAAGCGGATGTGGTTGGCGTTGCTCTCGCGGATGAGGGCGGCGTCCTCATCGTGCAGCCACTCGGGCGCAATGCCGATGGCCGCCCACTCGTTGGCGGCGCGCTGGGCGTAGCCGCGCAGCCACTGCACCGCGCCGTTGATGCGCAGGCCCCGGTCTTTGTCGTAGCTTACGGCGCGGAAGCCGGTCGTCAGCTGCTGGGCATCGGTCTTTTCGCCGTTTACAAACAGCTCGGCCTCCACGGTGTAGAGGTAGGGGTCGTCGATGCTCCAGAAGCGCAGCGGCAGGGTGTCGGCCCCGGCGTGCAGCACAGTGACCGCCATGGAATCCGTAGCGGTCGGTGCGGGCAGGCTTTCGTCCTCCACAGGGCGGTAATGCCCGGGCACAGCCTCATCGGGGATATAGGCGTCCGCCGGGGTGATGCTCAGCGGTGGGACGGCGCGGCCCGTGGGGGCTGCGGTGGCCGGGGCACCGTCAAAGATGGCGGCAACGCTGCCGTCCGGGCGGCGCAGCGTGATGCGCAGCTGGGCGGAAACAGGGACCTTGCCCTCGTTGCGGACCTCGGCCTCGACCCGAATATCCGCCGTGGCGTTGTCCAAATCAAAATTCCGGCCGTAGACATAGAGGCCCTTGGTCTGCAAATTGGAGTAGAGCGGCAGCGTCAGATAGACATCGGGCTTGAAAAACACCTGCACGGGGCGGGTGATGCCGCCGACCGAGGGATTGAAGTCGTTGCAGTTCCAGAAAAAGGGGACGCCCACGCGGTCGGCGGGGACGGCCTGCTCCTGCGGAAAGAGATAGCTGCCGGGGACAGCATCGGGCTTGTTGGGGGTCTCGGCAATGCAGAACGGCGCATTGCGGGTGGCGGTGTTGTCGGTCGCAATGGCGATGAGGTTCGGCGCATCGTACCGCACATAGGGGGTAATGTCAAAGCCGAACGGCGCAACGCCGGCCTCATAGTAGCCGGCCAGCGTACCGTTTACATAGAGGTAGCAGGTCTGGCGTAGCCCCTCAAACGCAAGCAGCACCTTGTGGTTTTTGTGCCGCGCCGGAATGGTGAGGATGCTGCGGTAGAAGGCCGCCGTGCGGCGCTGGCCGCTGCCGCCGTCCTGAATGCGGTCACGGAACAGATCCTCATCATTGAAGGTGTGGGGCAGCGTGACGGGCTGCCAGCCGGTTTCCCGGTAGTCGGCCTCGTAAAAGGCGTGCCCCTCAGCGTCCCGGTGCGCGTCAATGGCCTTTGCCATGGGGAAGGCATCTGCCCGCAAAAAGTGCCAGCCGTGGTGGAAATAAAAGCTTTCGCCTTGCAGTGTAGACATAGCGTTTTCTCCCTGTCAGATGTGCTGTATACAGTTGCAGGCCCGCGATCTTATCTTTATCATACGCGCTGCCGCGGCGAAAAACAAGTGTCATTTGATGGGCAGAAGGTTTTGAATGCGCGGTGCAGCGATAAATGTTAAGATATGGAAACAGGACCTGTTTGTTGGCAGCAGGGCGGAGTGACCCAACCCCATCGGCAAAGCGGGGCAGTCAGGGCAAGGCTGTGCGGTAAAGCCTCCGCAGTCCGTGAGACTGCAGCAGGGTCTAAGGGCAACACCGCACAATTCCCGCCTGACGGCTTAAGCACCGCTCCGGCGGCTGCGGCACGGCATCTGCGTTGCCAAAATGCTCGATAAGACATCCAGTATTATCTGCGCTTTTGGCTTAGCAGCTGCCGCACCTCGCTCGCCGTATCGGCACTTAGAATTATGCGGTATTGCCCTAAAAACGCCCTTTGTCAAAATGCACAAAACAGGCAGGCACCATGTATAAAATATTCACAATTTCAACCCGAAACAGCAAACGATAGTGCCGGTAGATATAAGGATTGTTTTGTGTGTCATTCGCATGGATAATTGCGCTGCATCGTGAAATATAATGAAAATTTTCGCATGTTTTTGATTGTAGCCAAATCCGCAGAGCAGGGGATACAATGGAAGCAACGAAACAGCCGCCGCCGGATGACGAGGGCCCGCGATCCTGACCAAAGCACCGCGGCCGCCGGCTGATGAGAACACAAAGCAAGGAGGAAACGCTTATGGCACAAACCGCTGCGGTCAAGCAGAGCAAGGCCAATGCCCGCGCCCAGAAACAGCTGGGCCACAACACATGGCGCAAGGCGTTCATGCAGCATTACTGGTTATATATCATGATGCTGCCGGCGCTGCTCTACATGATCATCTTCAATTACCTGCCGATGACGGGCCTGTATATGGCATTTACCGATTTCAGCCCTTTCAACGGTGACACGATTCTGGAATCTGTGTTCGGCAGCCCCTTTGTCGGGCTGAAGTACTTTAAAAAGCTCTTCACCGGCCCGGACTTCTGGACGCTGTTCCGCAATACGCTGTCTATCTCGCTGGCCAACCTTTTCTTCGCCTTCCCGGCCCCCATCATTCTGGCGCTGATCTTAAATGAGCTGCGCTGCAAATGGTTCAAGCGCACAGCGCAGACGCTGGTCTACATCCCCCACTTTGTCTCCATCGTCATTGTGGCGGCGCTGACTTTCCAGATGTTCTCCACCACGGACGGCGCCATCTACCATGTGCTGACCCAGATCTTCGGCGCGAATGCGCCCGACCTGCTCAGCGACCCCAAGCTCTTTCCCGCGCTGATCGTCGGCCAGAATATCTGGAAGGAGACCGGCTACGGCACCATCATCTATCTGGCGGCACTGTCCAGCGTGGATGTGCAGCTGTATGAGGCTGCCAAGATTGACGGCGCAGGCCGTTGGCAGCTGATGTGGCATGTCACGCTGCCCGCCATCCGCGGCACCATTGTCCTGATGCTGATCATGAAGGTCGGCCAGCTTCTGAACACCAGCTACGAGCAGATCTTCCTGATGCAGAACTCGATGAACCGCGCAGCCTCCGATGTGTTTGACACCTATGTCTACACCAAGGGCATCACGGGCGGCCAGTACTCGCTGGCGACCGCCACCGGCCTGTTCAAGTCCACCATCAGTATGCTGATGGTCGTCACCGCCAACAAGATCGCCAAGCTGTGCGGCGAGTCCGGCCTGTACTAAAGAAGGGAGCTGTGCTACAATGACAATGCCCTTTACCCATAAGAAAGACGAGGTGCGCGCCACCGGCACGCTGGAGGCCCGCACCCCCGGCGATCAGGCTGTACAGGTTCTTTTGTATGTCATCATTGCGCTGGTGGCGCTGGCCTGTGTGCTGCCCTTCATCTATGTGGTGGCCGGCTCCTTTGCGACCGAGCGCGAGCTGACCGAGCGTCCCTTCTTCCTGATCCCGCAGGATGTATCGCTGAACGCCTACCAGTACATCCTCAAGCAGGGCGATGTGTTCCGCGGACTGAAAAATTCGGTGATCGTCACCGTGATCGGCACGCTGATCAATATGTTCGTCTCCTGCACGATCGCCTACCCGCTGTCCCGCCCCTACCTCAAGGGCCGCAACGGCTTTATCAATATGGTCATCGTCACGATGCTGTTCACCGGCGGCATGGTCCCCGCCTACATTATGGTGGTCAATGTGCTGCATCTGGGCAACACCTACTGGGCGCTCTGGCTGCCCACGGCGATGAGCGCCTTCAACATGATCATCATCAAGAACTACTTCCAGGGCATCCCCATGGAGCTGGAGGAGGCCGCCATCATTGACGGCTCCAACGATCTGATCACCTTCGTGCGCATCATCCTGCCGCTGTCCGCGCCGGTGCTGGCCTCGGTCAGCCTGTTCTACGCGGTCAGCCACTGGAACAGCTACTTCAATGCAATGCTGTACATCAACAACTCCGACATGGAGGTCATCACCATCGTGCTGCGGCGTCTGGTGTTCCTGACTACACAGGTAGCTGAGGATTCCACCTTTGACTGGGGCGCAGCCGGTATGCCGCCCATCAAGGCTGTCAAGATGGCCACCACGGTGCTGTCTACCCTGCCGATCCTCTGCATCTATCCGTTTGTGCAGAAGTTCTTTACCCAAGGTGTCATGGTCGGCTCGGTCAAGGGCTGATACCAAGCAATACAACCACTTTTATACAAAAAGGAGAAAAACGAAAATGAAAAAGGCACTTGCCCTCTCTATGGCGCTGGCGATGTCCGCCGCCATGCTCGCAGGCTGCGGCGGCTCCGCCTCCGACAGCACCTCCGCTTCCGGCGCTGCTTCCTCTGCCGATAGCGCTGCCTCTGGCACCCCCACCGTCAGCTTTATGATCCCCGACTTCACCGGCCATGTGCTGAGCAATGAACATTCCGATGAGGTCATCGCCAAGTACGAGGCCTACACCGGCACCCATGTCGAGTGGCGCACCGAGGCCAACGACACCTACAGCGAGAAGTTCGGCCTGACCCTGATGGACAAGGACAACATGCCGATGATCCTGACCGCCACCAAGACGCTGGACCAGAACGCCAATGCAGCCGATGCCGCCAAGCGCGGCGCCTTCTGGGATCTGACCGAGTACCTGCAGGACAGCGAAGCCTACCCCAACCTGTCCCAGATCAGCCCCGATGTTCTGAAGGGTCTGACCGTGGACGGCCAGATCATCGGCATCCCCCGCTCCCGCGCCATCGGTCGTAACGGTCTGGGCTACCGCACCGACTGGGCCGAGGCCGTGGGCATCACCGAGGCCCCCAAGACGGTCGAGGATGTCTATGACATGCTCTATAAGTTTACCTATGACGATCCGGACGGCAACGGTGCCGACGACACCTACGGTCTGGAAATGTGCAAATACACCGGCCCGTGGGATATTATCCAGACATGGTTCGGCTGCGGCAACGGCTGGGTCGAGCAGGACGGCAAGCTGGTTCCCGTACACCAGACCGCTGAGTATAAAGAAGCGCTGGACTGGATGCGCAAGATCTACGCTGACGGTCTGGTCCGCCCCGACTGGGCAACCGTGGACACTGCCAACTTCCAGGTTGACACCCAGAAGGGCGTCACCGGTGTCTTTGTCGACACGATGGACGGCTCCAAGCGCATCTGGAAATACTTTGAGGACAATGCCATTGCCGATGTAAACGACGCCTCCAAGATTGCCACCATGACCTCTGTCGGTCCCATCAACGGCCACACCCTTGCCACCACCGGCTACAACGGCTTCTACCTCATCACGAAGTCCGGCGCCAAGACCGAGGAGGATGTCAAGGCCTGCCTGCACTTCCTTGACAAGATGTGCGACCCCGAGATGATGGCGCTGGCGGACTACGGTCTGAAGGACATCGACTATGACATCAACGCCGATGGCAAGCTTGTCCCCACCGGCAAGTACGACAGCACCAACTGCCCTCAGGCCGGTCTGAATCAGGCTGTGCCCTATGTCCCCTACCTGACCGAGCAGAACCCCGACTACCAGCTCGAAAAGGCTGACTATCAGCTGGCTTACGAGGAGAGCATTGCCAACAACGTGCAGTATGCCGTGTTCAACCCCGCGCTGGGCTACCTGACCCAGTCCGACACCTACGCCGAGTGCGGCAACGACCTTGTCCAAATTCTGGACGACGCCCGCACCCAGTATATCTGCGGCCAGATCGACGAGGCCGGTCTGCAGGCTGCCTTCGACCAGTGGAATGCCCGCGGCGGCACGCAGGTCATTGAGGAAGTCAACGCCCTGTACGCAGCAGATAAAGCCTAATTGAATGTGAGCGCCGCAGCGGATGTTGTGGCGCTCTTTTATGATGGAGGGAAAGTTCATGCAAATCTCTGTGCGCAGCCAGACGGCTGCGGAAACCACCCTTAGCTGGCAGCCAGTGGCCGGGGCCGCCCGCTACCGCATTTTGTGGAGCGACCGCCCTGGCGAGACCGTGCGGTTCAAAGCGGCAGGCGAGAGCGGGGAAAGCCTTTTCACCTTCTGCCGCTCGACGCATATCCCCTATTACATCAAGGTGCAGGCGCTGGCAGAAAACGGGGCCCTGCTGGAGGAAAGCACACCCGTGCAGACCCCCGTGGGCCGCGTGCTGCAGCAGCAGCTGGAGGCGCTGTCCCGCGGACTGGTGGCTGTCACGGCAAACACCGGTGTGTTTATCAGCTGGCGGCTCTTTAAAAGCGAGGTCACCGGCCACAACGCCACCGGCCTGACCGGTACCGACTTTGTGCTCTATAAAAACGGGGTCAGGCTGGCCACCGTGACCGACAGCACAAACTATCTTGACGCGCAGGGCACAAGCGGGGATACCTACGCCGTGGCCCCGCTGGTAAACGGCGTAGAAGGGCCCGCCTGCAGGGGCGTAAAGCCGTGGCAGAAGGGGTACTATGAGCTTCCGCTGCAAAAGCCGGCGGACGGCGTGACCCCGGCCGGGGAGCCCTTTGCCTACCATGCCAACGATATGAGTGTGGGTGATATTGACAATGACGGCGAGTACGAGTATTTTGTAAAGTGGGATCCTGACAATTCCCACGATGTGTCGATCAAGGGCTACACCGGGCGGTGCTTTATCGACTGCTATAAGCTGGACGGCACGCTGGTCTGGCGGCTGGACATGGGGCAGAACATCCGCGCCGGAGCGCACTACACCCAGTTTATGGTGTACGACTTCAACGGGGACGGCAGGGCCGAGATGGCTGTCAAGACCGCGCCCGGCACCGTGATGACCCGCTTTGCGCCGGACGGCACCGTGCTGTCCCGCCGGTATATCACGATGCCGCAGAAGGATCTGGACGCCGGGTACAGCCACGCGGACAACTATGTCTGCACGGCGCAGGGCTACCGCCTGCATATGGCCGAGGTGTTCCGCCACTGGCACACCCACCCCGAGGTCGTAAACGGCCGCTGGCCCGCCACGGTGGAGCAGTGCTTCGGCCTTACGCCGCAGTACGCCTACCCCCTGTGCGAGGCTGATGCCCTTGCGCTGGCCGACTATTTCCTTGATGTGTACGCGCCGAGCCGCAGCCCCAAAAACGAGCTGCGCAAGTTCGAGGGCTTTGTCTATGACGGCCCCGAGTACCTGACGATGTTCGGCGGGGACGGCGCCGAGCTGGACACGATCGACTACCCCTACCCGCGCGTGGATGACGGCCTTTTGTGGGGCGATTATGCAATGCCCCGCATCGAGCCGTGCAACCGCGTGGACCGCTTTAACGCCGGGGTGGCCTATCTGGACGGCGAGCGCCCCTATCTGATCGCCTGCCGCGGCTACTACACCCGCGCCACGCTGGCGGCCTACGACTTTTTTGAGAACCGCTTTCACATGGTATGGGGTATCGACTCCGGCTTTGTGCCGATGGCGAACCCCTTCAACGACAGCGGCTGCCATCTCGCTGTCGGCACCGACCCTGTGTACGGCATTCTGGCCGGGCAGGGCAACCACAGTATTTCGACTGCTGACATTGATGGGGACGGCTGCATGGAAATTGTGTACGGCGCAGCAGCCATCGACCATGACGGAAGCCTGCTCTACTCCAAATACGGCACCCTGCCGGACGGCAGAACCCGCGCCAAGTTCGGCCACGGCGATGCGATGCATGTGGCCGACATCGACCCTGACAGCCCCGGTCTGGAGATCTTCAATGTTTATGAGGAGGGCGAGCGCGCCCCCTACGGCTGGGCACTGCGCGACGCCGAGACCGGCGATGTCCGCTTTGGCGAATATGCCGAGGAGGATCTGGGCCGCTGCATGATCGGCAAGATCGACCCGAACACCCGCGGTCTGCAGGTCTGGGTCAAGGATGTGTACGATGTAAACGGCCGCACGCTGGAGCTGCCCACCCCCGGCACCAACATGAAAATCTACTGGGCGGGCGATCTTTCCACCCAGATCACCGATGGTGCGGACTATCTGCACGGCGATCAATACGGCGTCATTAACGATCTGACCCACGGCGTCATGCTGCAGCCCGCGGGCACCGCCACCAACAACGGCACCAAGGGCAACCCCTGTCTGGTGGCCGATGTGCTGGGTGATTTCCGCGAGGAGCTGCTGGTGCGCACAGCGGACGACACCGCCATACGCATCTACACCACCACCGACCTGACCCCCCACAAGCTGTTTACCCTGATGCACGATGCGCAGTACCGCTGTGGCGTGGCATGGCAGAACAACTGCTACAACCAGCCGTGCTACCCGTCCTTCTACTATGCAGGCGACATGGATTTTGCCAATGTGCTGCCGCAGCTGAACGCCAAGCCTACCCTCTGGATGGCGGGCGATTCCATCATGCAGAGCTACGCCCCCGGCGATAAGCCGGTGACAGGCTGGGGCGAGATGCTGCACACGCTGGCGCACGGTGACGCTGTATGTCAAACTGCCCACCGCGCGGACTGCCCCTTCCCGCAGGAGATGCGCTACGAGCTGCCGGGCCTTGTCATTGACAACTGCGCCATGGCGGGCCGCAGCAGCAAGACCTTCCGCGAGGAGGGGCGGCTGGACGACATTGCCGCGCATATCTGCCCCGGTGATCTGCTGGTGGTCAGCTTCGGCCACAACGACGCCAACCGCGCAAAGGCCGAGCGCTATGTCCCGGCGGATGCCTTCGGCGAGAGCCTGCGCCCCTTCTGGGACGCTGCCCGCAGTCACGGTGCGGTGTGCATCTTTGCCTCCCCCGTGGCGATGCGCGAGTTTGACGAGGCCGGTGTCTGCCACCCCTCGTTTGCCGCCTACCGCGAGGCGATGCGCGCCTTTGCCGCCGAGGTCGGCGCACCGTTTATCGACCTTGGCGCCGCTACCGCCGCCGCCAACACCGCCTTTGGCGCTGAGCGCTGCAAGGCCCGCTATATGTGGGTGGGCGCAAAGCAGGACAACGCCCACCAGCAAAACGCCGGCGCCTGCCGCACGGCACAGGCCTTTGTGCAGCAGCTTTTGCAGGATACCACCCCGGCACTGGATGTGCTGCGGGCGAATTTCAAATAAATTTTGACAAAAAAGAAGGTTTTGTTTATGAACTACACCGAACCGAAGGTCATTTACACCTGCTTCCCCGGCGGCAAGCATAAGGTGCTGACGATGAGCTATGATGACGGCCGTTTGGAGGACCGCCGCCTTGTCGAGCTGTTCAACCGCTACGGCATCCGGGGCACCTTTAACCTGAACGGCGGCCTGCCCCGCCCCGAGCGCATCCCGGAGAGCGAGTGGGTCGAGCTGTACAAGGGCCATGAGGTCGCCTGTCACACCTACCACCACCCCACCATCTCCCGCAGCCCGCTGGATCAGACCGCCCGGCAGGTGCTGGCCGATCGTATGCAGCTTGAGGGCGTCATGGGCTACCCCGTGCGCGGCCTTGCCTACCCCAACGGCAGCTGGACACCGGAGATCGCCGCCCTGCTGCCCGCACTGGGCATCCGCTATGCCCGCGTTGTGGGCGACACCCACGACTTTGCGATGCCCCACGATTTTATGACATGGAAAGCCACCTGCCACCACACCCACAACCTGCTGGAGGACGGCAAGCGCTTTGTAGAGCTGTACAAGACGCAGTATCTCTACATGATGTATGTCTGGGGCCACAGCTTTGAGTTCCGCACCGAGGAGGACTGGGCCCTGATGGAGCAGTTCTGCCAGCTGGCCGGCGGGCGCGAGGACACCTGGTACGCCACCAACATCGAGATCGTGGACTACATGGCCGATGCCGCCCGCCTGCAGTACACCGCCGCGGGTGATAAGGTCTGCAACCCCAACGCCCAGCCCATCTGGGTCGAGGTGGACGGCCGCCACTATGAGATCCCCGCCGGAAAGACAGTGGCGCTGGTATAAGCGGATTCGCAATTTAAAAAGGAGAGAGCAATGGCAAACCTGATTTTTGACAAGGCCCAAATCGAGACTGCGATCGACAAGATCGTGGACCGCACAATGCGGATGGACATGACATGGGACTGGCCCTGCGGTGTTGCCTACTACGGCATCTGCGAGGCATATGAGGTCACCAAAAACGAACGCTACCTGCAGCTGGTCAAGGACCGCGTGGACGAGTATATTGAGCTGGGCCTGCCGAGCTGGACGGTCAACACCTGCTCAATGGGGCACTGCCTGATCACCCTGTATGAGCATACCGGCGATGAAAAGTATCTGGACATCGCCAAAAGCAAGGTAGAGTATCTGGAAAAAGAAGCGCTGCGCTTCGGCGATCATGTTCTGCAGCACACCGTCTCGGTCAACAACGACTTTCCCGAGCAGGCGTGGGCAGACACGCTCTTTATGGCGGGCTTCTTCCTGCTGCGGATGGGCGTGCTTTTGAAGGACGAGGCCCTGATCGATGATGCGCTGAACCAGTATTACTGGCACATCAAGTACCTGCAGGACCCCGAGAGCGGACTGTACTACCACGGCTACAATAATATTACAGGCGACCACATGTCGGGCATCAAGTGGGGCCGCGCCAACGCATGGGCGGCCTACACGATGTCGCAGGTCGGCGTGCGGCTGCCGCAGTGCTACCTCTACCCCAAGTTCTTGGATGTGGTCGGCAGCCTGAACGACCAGCTGGCCGCGCTCAAGCTTTACCAGACCGAGAACGGCCTGTGGCGCACGATCGTGGACGATGCCGCCTCCTATGAGGAGGTCAGCGCGAGCGCCGGTATCGCCGCCGCCATGATCACCAAGGGCAACCCCCTGCACATCAAGTACATCAACAAGGCTATCCCCGGTATGCTGTCCAACGTCAGCCCGGACGGCCGTGTGCTGAATGTCTCGGGCGGCACGGCGGTCATGAAGGACGCCGACGGCTACCGCGGCATCAGCCGCGACTGGATTCAGGGCTGGGGTCAGGGTCTGGCGCTGGCATTCTTCGCCGGTGTGCTGAACTACGACAATGTCCGCTCGGACGGCGCGTTGTAAATTGTCTGACAGGGCAAAAGCCCCCACTGCCATAAGCAGCGGGGGCTTTTGCCTGCATATCGATGTTTTGCCCTTTCTCAATCCAGCCGGAACACCTGCTCCAGCTTGGGCTGGGCACCGGTGACGGGGTCCATCTCCAGCTCCAGAATGTCCTTCATGTAGTCGTTCCAGCGGTCAACGACCGGGCTTTCGGCCTGCACCTTTTCGGCGTAGGCAACACCCTTTTCGCACTCGTAATAGCCGAACAACTCATCGTTGCAGTAGAAAATGCTGTAATTGCAGATGCCTGCATCCTTCAGCACCTTGACCATCTCGGGCCAGATTTCCGCGTGGCGGCGCTGATATTCTGCCTTGCAGCCGGGCTTGATGCGGCCCTTCCATGCCATATGCTCCATTTGTATACGCTCCTTTTGTTATACAAGCTTTTCCAAATCCAGCTTTGCGCGGCGGCAATGCTCCAGCTCAGCTACGCTGCCGTCCCACGCCTCGTTCTCACCGACAAAGCGCACCGTGCTGTCCTTGACGGTCAGGCCGTCCACGCAGCGGGCGTACAGCGCCGGGATGGCGTGCGGGTAGATGTGCCGGGCCGAGGGCTGCTCGTCAAACAGGCCGCCGGGCTGGGTGCCGCGGTGCTGCAGCGTCAGGTGCATCTCGCTGATGCGCAGGTCCTGAATTTCGCTGTCCGGCTCGCCGGCCGCAAAGGCGCAGCTTTCACTTGTCAGGTACAAATGGTCAAAGCTGACGCGGCGGATCACGCCTGCCGGGCCGGTCTTGCCCTTGCGCGGTGTGGCGCTGACAAACACCGGCTCGCCCTTGCCCCACCAGCCCGGCGCACTGGGCAGCTGGTAGGAGTCGGCGTAGCGGCGGGTGCAGCCGGTCAGATGGTGGACATGGATGTCCTCCACCGTGCCGCCGTCCCGCACCCAGACGCCCACCGCGCGGGAGCAGTCGTCAATGACGCAGTCGCTCAGCGTCACATTGCGGATCACACCATGGGTCTCGGTTCCGATTTTCAGCGCAGAATCGCGGGAATGTAAGATGCAGCCCGTGATGGCCACATTCTCGCTTGCACCGTAGCGGCGGGACATCGGCCCGGTGGATTTGACCACGATGGCGTCATCACCGGTGCGCACGATGCAGTTGGAGATGACGACATCCTGACAGCAATCGGGGTCGATACCGTCATTGTTGGCGCCGCGGTCATCGTTTAAAATCATGATGTTCTGGATGCGCACATGCCGGCAGCCTGCCATGTGCAGCGTCCAGAACGCCGCGTCCTGCAGGGTCACATCGCGCACGGTAAAGTTTTCGACTGCTTCAAACAGCATCATGCGCGGGCGGAACGCCTCGCAGAATTTCGGGCATTCGTGGAAGCCGTTGTCCACATTCTTGTCCAAAAACACCTTGTCGCCCTGACCGTAGATCGTGCCCATGCCGCTGATGGTCACATTTTTGGCGTGGCTGGCCCCCAAAAAGAAGCCGCCCTCCCAGCCGTCGGCGGTGTCGTCAGGGTCGGTGCCGTCCCCGCCCTGAGGGAATGGGGTAATATCGGCGGGGTTCAGGCTGCTGATAAGCACTGCGCCGCTCTCCAGATGCAGCTCCACGTTGTCCTTCAGCAGCACGGAGCCGCTTAAAAACCGACCCGCCGGCACGATAACGCGCCCGCCGCCCGCCGCTGCGGCTGCATCGACCGCCTGTTGGATGGCTGCCGCGCAGTTGGTCACACCGTCTGCCACAGCGCCGTAGCGTAAGATACTGTAGTCCATCGCTCCTGCTCCTTATTTTTTGTCTATGGCAACACCGCACAATTCCCGCCTGACGGCTTAAGCACCGCTCCGGCGGATCTCCGCGCCAAGAGCCGCCGCAAGCGGCGGTTGCGCTCCGAAGCGCCTCGCTGCGGCTCGGTGTGCGGCACGGCATCTGCGTTGCCAAAATGCTCGATAATACACAAAGTATTATCTGTGCTTTTGGCTTAGCAGCTGCCGCACCTCGCTCGCCGTATCGGCACTTAGAATTATGCGGTATTGCCCTATATTCTTTCTTCAGCATAGCACAGAAGCAGGGGTATGTAAAGTGCAATTATCACAAAGAATACTGCACTATGCCGCATATATTTTGCTGCCCGGGCATTGTACAATAAAGAATAATCACAAGATAAAGGAGAGGAATGTTATGCCCTGCACACTGCCTGCATCGCTGGTCGATGCCGCCGTCTGCCGCGGCTCCTTTCATGCCGTTTTGGGCGGGGAAGCCGGTGAGGCCGTTTTTGCCGACTTTTCCGCTGCGCTGCAAAAAGCACAGGCGGAGGGGCGGATCCTGGCCGCAAGCCTTTTCCGGTATGAAAACCACCTGTTTTTTTATGCCGAGGGGCTGAACCGCCCGTTCACGCCGCAGGGGCTTTGCCCCGCGCTGGACGCGGCGCTGCTGCCGTGGCCGCCCGCCTTGGGAGAATCTTCGCCCCGCCCATGGGCCGCCATGCAGCCGTATTTTTACCACGATGTACCCACCACCGCCGCCGACTGGCAGCGGGGCCGCTGCCCGCAGCGCCGCCGCGGGCGCATTGCGCTGCTGCCGCCCGACAGCTGGTGCAGCTATATGGAGCATCACCTGCGCATTGTCACCGAGGGGCTGGTCGAGGGGGACCGCTGGCATCTCATCTGTGTGCAGGAGGGGGTGCTTTTCTCCTATCTTGAGGAGCCGCGCACCAATGTGAACATCAGGCACCGGCCGGGCGCGCACAGCCCCGAGCTGGACGCATGGATCGCCGCCGACCCCGAAAGCCATTTTGCACGCTTTACGCCGGAGCAGAAGGCCCACCCGGACAGCGGCCACAACTTTGTATTTTTGCCCCGCATTGCGGGAACGGAGGACTGAACCATGACAAGGATCGGATGCCGCGCCCATGACTACGGCAAGCTGCCCGCCGCCGCGCTTGCTGCCACGTTGCGTGCCAAAGGGTACAACGCCGCCCAGCTTGCCATGCCGCGCGCCATTGCAGGCATTGAGGATTTTTCCCACATCACCGATAAACAGCTTGCAGAGATCCGAACGGCGTTTGCCGCACAGGACGTGGAAATTTCGGTGCTGAGCTGCTATCAGGATTTGTCTGCCCCCGATGCGGACACCCGCCGCACCGCTGTCGATACCGTAAAGCGCACACTGGGCTGCGCAAAGCTGCTGGGTGCCAAAATGGTGGGCAGCGAAACGGCATGGGGTGCCTGCACAGACGAGGAAAAGGCTGTCCGCCGCCCGTTGATGCTGGACAGCATCGCCCGCATCACCGAGGAAGCCGCCCGCCTGAACGTCGTTTTTGCCGTGGAATCTGTGGACATACACCCCCTCTGTACACCGGAGCTGCTGCGCACCGTGTTGGACACTGCCGCTGATATACAGCACTGCAAGGTCATTTTTGACCCCGTCAACCTGTTCTGTGCCAAGGACGGGCAGGACAAAGCGTACCAGACTGCCCACTGGAGCCGCTGGCTGGAGGTCATCGGCAGTCAGCTCGGTGCCGTACACGTCAAGGACTGCCGCATCGAGGCGGACGGCAGCAAAACGCTGCTGCCGCTGGGCGCGGGCGATATGGATTATTCTGCCATTCGCGCCTTCCTGGCGAACCGTGCGCCCGCAGCACCGCTGCTGCGCGATGAGGTTATTCTGCCCGCCGACACCGCCGATGTGCGGTATCTGCGCAGGATGACCGACACTGTGTAAAAGTAAAAAAATTGCCCAACCGTTTTGCGGTTGGGTTTTTTCGTATTTTGTCAGCGATTCCAATAGGCCGCTACGTTTCTGCCGGCTTCGGTGCCTACAGCGTTGTAGGCGGGCTGCAGGTAGTGGAAGCGATCCTTCATCAGCCCCTTGGCGGCAAAGGTTTTAAAGCGGCGGCTGACCATAACAATGTCATCGCAGGCTGCGGCAAGTTCCTCCTGCGCCTGCTGCATGGGTAGGTACAGCGCCGGCTCATCGCGCTGGTTGCCGATTTGAATCAAAAAGCAGGTTTGCGCGCCCGCATCCTGCATAAAGCTGTGCAGAACGCGCTCGGTGTCGGCTTTGTAAACATCCTTGGGGGTGTGCAGGTCGCCGTCGGTGCAGCCCTGGCACCAGACCATCGCGCTGTGGCGGATGGTATAGCCGTTTGCCTGCAAAAAGGCGTGCGCCTTGCGGGCGCGGCGCACGGCATCCTGATAGTACGGTGTGCCGGGCAACCACTTGGCAATGGCAGAGCCACCCTTGGCGCAGGATACCCCCACCACCGGCACGCCGGTTTGGGCGGTGCAGGCATTGACGAAGGACGACACCATCGACCCCGTTTTCATGCCCGGTTCATATACACCGGCGGGGTCGTTCTCGTTCACACCGAAGGGTTCTTCCAGCGGGTGCAGGGTGTCGGGGTCGGTGACGGCGCGGTATTCGTACCCCATGCCGGGGGCGACAACAGGGGCAAGGGCGGCTTCCCCGCGCCCCGCCATATTACTTTGCCCCATAAAAAAGAGAAGATCTACGGTTCTCATAAAAGCTCCTTTTATCTAGGCAATACCGCACAATTCCCGCCTTACGGCTTAAGCACCGTTCCGGCGGCTGCGACACTTAGAATTATGCGGTATCGCCTTAAAACAAGAAAGATTTCACTGAGCGCCCACTGCGCGGACACTTTTTGTTTATGTCGATGCCACGGAAACCGTCGCCTTACGAGCAGGATTTTTCTGCGTCTTACGCAACAGTATGCAACCGGTGTGGCTGATAGGAAAATTATACCGCACGGAAGTGCCTAAGTGCAATCGTAAGTTGTACTCTCTGGTGTTAAGTTGTACGAATCGCAGCAAAACCACAGTGGGAAAAATCCCACTTTTTGTGTTTTACGGATAGGATACGATAGTATCTTAGTATTTTATTTATTTAGTATTTATTTGTGTTGGATTTACCTGTACAGGGAAATCTAGTCTAGGTAAAAGCCTTTGCGGTAAAATAAAAAATCCCCGGAAAGCGGGGATTTTAGGGCAATATTTGGCTGGACGAGTACCACGCCGATGCACCGCGAATGCGCCCAAACAGGGGCGTTTCTCGCGGTGACAGGGGCGGTGTGCGGGGATTGCGTGGAGCAGTGCTTGCGTACAACTTCTTGCCGGGGAGTAAAACTTATATACCGGTTCGTTGGGCTTTTCCTGTGCGAGAACCTCGTGATATTGGTATCCGCATTTCTCAATGGAACAAAAACTGCGCATTTATTTGATTGGAGTGTGCGAGAATCCGTTTCGAAGATTTGCCCCCAAAACTGCCCCCAAAAGGGCTTGGAACGGGTCAGCACGATGCAGCACTCTTTTGTACACATGGGACAAAACCCATTCTGAGCCTTGGTACGCAATACCACCAAACCCAACAAAACAGCACTGTAACGCACGATTTTTAGATTTCTCATAACCCGGAGGTCGCAGGTTCAAGTCCTGTCTCCGCAACCAACAAAAGCTCGTTGAAACGATAAGTTTCAACGAGCTTTTTTCTGCATTATGGCAAAAGTGGTAACATTCTGGTAACTTTGACCCCAAAATGACCCCAAAACGATAAAACGACTGCGCCCGGACGGTTGAACTTTTCAACCGTCCGGGCGCTTTTTGTGGATAAATTTTGCGGAGTTGGCAGGTAAAAATAGGAGCGGTCAACCTGCTTTGACGAGTACCAACACGCCGTTGGTTGGCACTACGATTTGGTCTTGTTTGGTGGGAATGGGCGGGTTCTTGTACTGACGCAGGGCTTTTTCGATTTGCTGCTTGACCTCCAGCAGGGCGGCATCCAGCGTGGGGGCTTGTGCGGTAACTTTGGGGAAGTCAGGAACATGGGCGGTGCAGCCGTTCGCTGAGAGTGAGCAAAGCACAGGATAAGGCTGGTTCTCAACGGAGATACTGTACTGCATCCCGAACATATCGTTCATCTTGTCCATCTCGCGCCGCTTGTGTTCGTCCATACTGTGAACATAGGTGTCCATTGTGAACGCTACCGAGTAGTGACCGAGGATGGACGACAGCGTTTTGTAATCCATGCCGCGTTCCAGTGCGCGGGTGGCGAAGGTATGCCGCAGGGCGTGGAAGGTAAAGTGCCCGATGTCGGCATCTTTCAACAGGCGGTCATAGTAATCCTTGAAGGTTTTCTGCTCAAAGTAGTGTCCAAACTCGTTGGTGACGATGAAGCCATAGTCGGTGTACTTATCCCCTGCCCGAATCTTATCCTGCGCTTGCTGTTGTTTCCAGCGGGTAAGCTCGTCTGCTATTGTGCGGGTCAGTGGAATCGTGCGGCGGGAGTTTTTCGTTTTGGGTGTGCCGAATACGATTTCGGTTTTGTTCTCACCGTCGTGGGCTTCGTACTTGGCAAGGCGGTTGATGGTACGGCGTACATGGAGCTGGGCGGTGGAAAAATCAATGTCTTCCCATTTCAGCGCCAGTAATTCCCCCATGCGTAATCCGGTACACAAATCCAGCCGGATAAATACCCCGTAGCGGTGGCGGTAGCTGACCTGCACCAGCGCACGCTGCTGATCGTTGGTAAAGACTACAATTTCGGGCTTCTCGCCGCTGGGCAAGGTCACGGCATCGCAGGGATTGTACACTAACAAGCGCTCCTTTACGGCTTGCTGTAAGCACTTATGCAATGCCATGTGGTAGTTGCGGAGTGTCTTGGGGGATAATCCTTCCTCACGGAATTTGTAGTTGTAAAACTCCTGCAAGGTGTGCGGCTCTAACTTTTTCAGCAGGATTTTCCCCAGCACACAAAAGTGCTTGTTGAGATAGCTGCGGTAGCTGGCATAGGTGGATTGCTTGACGGTGTCCTTTATGTAGGTGTCCAGCCAGTATTCATACCACTCTCCCAGTGTCATCGACATAGGATCGCGCCATCCCTGTGTGCGGACTTCGTGGGCTTGCTGCTGTAAAATGGCGATGGCTTCCTGTCGCGTGTTACAGCAGGTGGATGTACGCTTGGGCTTGCCTGTCTTGTAGTCGATTCCGGCGGATAGCCGCACCTCCCACCGCCCATCTGTACGCTGACGGATGTCGCCCTCGTTATGCCCGCGGCGCAAGGGTGTTTTAGATGTATCTTTCACGCTGCATCGTCTCCTTTCGTGGCACAAAGACTACCACAGGTACGACCACAAAGCTATTCATCAGACCCGACAATCTTCGGGTTCTCGTTTTGGGCTTTATTGACCTTTTGCTGCTCCAGCCAGTCCAGCAGTTCATCTCGCCGCACCAGCAGTCGGTTTCCAATGTGGAACGCAGGAAAAGTCGCGTCATGGAATATGCGGTAGGTGGTTGTGCGCGAGACACCAAGGTAAAAAACTTACACTTTTCAAAATAAAAGGCAAGCCGTTTTATTCTGCGGCTTGCCTTTTTTATTGATGCAGAGCGACCTCAGGGGGTTTGGGGTACACCCCAGAAATGTGCATGTGGATGACCACATGCTATGCTAGCAAAACGCACCTACCCCAAGAAGGGGGGACAATCAAACCGGACACCCATATAAATTCGTATATGCTCCAGAGTGAATCAGTTTAGATTCATCCAAAATTCTTGACACGAAAAAGTGAATCAGTTCTGATTCATTTTCCCAAGTGCTGCTATTATGGTTCGGCATCTCTTGAATACGGTACGCATTATGATGACGGTAAAAGAATGATAAGCGAGCGGTACTTGCCATGAGTTTGCCGGGAAGAAACAAATATAAAAACTGCAAATCCTTCAGTGTACGCTTGATGGTAATGATTCTCTGCGTTTCGGTGCCACCTATTTTGGTATTGCAATCTTAAAATCCGTGGCTGCCATGGCAGTCGTAGGGGGTGAACGCGAGATTCCGCCGCGCGGTAACCTCCTCCGCAGTGGCAAGACGGGCACGCAGCAGATGGCAGGTGCAGGTACATTGTATCCCGAACAAACTGTCCATCTCAGGGCGTTTGTTGTAACTCTAGTGCGCCCGGCATGGGCAACAACTAGGTGGTGAAAGACCACTACGCCCTCGGCAGTAGAAAGTGTTAGCCGAAGGCAAGGATGTCCATCGTGAGGTGGAATCTGAAGGAAGTCGGAGGTCAGCGAAAAAATGCAGGCGGGCAAACGCCTGAACCGATGAACAGAAACACATAGTAGGCCGTGGAAGCAGTGGAAGAAGTCCAAAACGAAGGTAGGCAACTTGAGACAGATGGGCGTCCTGGCTGACAGGGTATACCAGTGGGGGAATTCCAGACTGGGTTATTGGCGTATCGCCGGTAGTCCTGTATTAAAGGGTTCCATTACAAACGCAAGACTCGCAGCAGCAGGATATTTTAGTATCCTCCGCTACTACGAGTCCTTGCACTTATGCGGTTGGACCGACATGTACAGACCGGTGCGCACGGTGGTGTGAGAGGTCGGCTTTCTAGTTAAAAGAGACTCTTACTCGATTTGGTTCGTCGAAGAATTGTAATTTCGACGACTTGATTTTAAGGCTTCCATTTTATCTCGCTGTGGACGGCAACCGGTGCATCCGTTGCTAAGGCAGTTCGATTCTCAATAAGCAATTCGCTCATTTGTGAAAGGCTTTTGTGAAGTGCAGCATCGTCTGGAAGAAACCCCTGCAATTTATGGTTACTCCCGCAATCAGGGGCTTCGGTAGAGAGGATACAAAAATTTTTTAATTGGCCGATATGTAGTTCTCTTCTTTAAAAATGATGAACCAAAAACTGAAATATAGCGGAGATTCTGCGGTACACAAATTTGCACAAAATATCTATAATGAAAAACGCTGCTGAGCAGATTGCATAGCGGCGCTTTTCTTTACGGGAAGTGTCTCCTATAGAAATTAAAATACCGAAAGAAGTCTGCGGTTTACCACGAAAATATCTTTTAACATATAAGTATACAGAAAGCAGGCATATAAATTCCATGTAAATTTCAAAGTAAAAAATGTAGTATTTGTATGATTCCACTTGAAAGCGCAATGCGGGAAAAGTGCGGGAAAAAGTGCAGGAAGAACGGGAATTATCACATGGAGGGAAAACACTGGCGGCTTGTATTATAGTAGTAAACCACTGTAAAGTAGATTTGTGCATGATGCACACACTGCTTAAGGAGAAAGGATGAAGACTATGAGAAAAGCACAGCACAAGGGCAAGCGCGTACTCGCGTCGGCTCTTTGTGTCGGTATGCTGGCCAGCATGGTCCCGACGCAGGCCTTTGCGGCCGACGAACAGCCAGTGGCTGCCGTCGTCCAGGAGGCTGCGCCTGCCGCCGAGGAGGCTCCGGCGGAGGACGCAGTCTCCACAGAGACCCCAGCGGAGGAGTCTGCTGCCGAGGAGACCCCGGCCCCTGCTGAGGACGCCCCGACTGAGGAGACGCCTGTCGAGGAAGCACCTGCGGAGGAAGCAGCTCTCGCCCCGATGGATGCCCCTGTTGAGGAGGCTCTTGCCGCCGAGGAGACCGCAGCCCCCGCTGCGCAGGAGGCTGCTGCACCTCAGACCGCCGCGGCTCGCATCGCAACAAACGTCGGTGTGGTCCCTGCCGGAATCGATTGGGCGGATAATGTGACCGCGAATACCTTCGCAGAGCCCTATGCAACCGTCACTGCAAAGGATAAGGCAGGCAACGAGTACACCGTGGAGGTCATCCCCGCAGACACCGTTTACTTTATCGACAGCGTGGCCGCTACCGGCAACGACGAGATGGACAATGTTCAGTCCACTGCCGCCTACGCAGCCGCCAAGGCGCTGCTGGGCGACCAGCTGCTGAACGGCAAGTCCGACCAGTTCTACCAGGGCGACGCGACCTGGGGCTTGGTGGACACCGACGCCCAGACGAAGGGCTACACCAGCAGCAATGCTGATGACAAGGATTACACCGGTGTTTACGGCAAAAACAATGAAGCAGGGGAGACAATCTCCTACAAGTTCACGCTGCCCGCCGGTAAGTACAAGATCACGACTGCCCACCGTGAGTGGTGGGGCGGCCAGAACCGTGCCATGGACCTGAGCCTGACCACCGACGCAGGTACGTCTGTTTATGCGTCGGTTCCGAAGCAGGACAACAACGCCGTTACCACCAAGACCGGTGAGTTTGAGATCACCTCCGAGAAGGTCGTGACCTGGACGGCCACGACCACCGGTCAGCACGCCCCCGCCGTTAGCTGGCTGGCTGTTGAGCGCACCGGCGACGCCGAGACCCCCGACACGCCCGTGGATGGCGACAACGCCAACTTCGGCAAGGCGCTGGAGGACAATGACATGGTCAGCGTCCGCACCGGCGCGTCCCTGGTCGAGAGTCTGAACAGCGGCAAGCAGGTCAGCGTTACCTCCGGCTGGATCAGCGGCGGCAACTCCGCTACCGATGGCGGCGCTGCCATCAACGACGGTGACAGCTTCTTCAAACGCACCAGCTTCACGCTGTACACTGATTTCAAGTTCAACGACGAGCACGACAACACCTCCGTGGTGCTGGTCGGCCCCTCTGCGGATGCCAACTTCCGCATCATCCCCCGCAAGACCGACGGCACTGCTGTGCTCAAGGTCAACAACGGCACCGAGTACGCCCTCTCCAAGAACCTGACGGCAGGGGAGTGGAACGCGATTGCCCTTGTCTACAACGAGAATGACACCGAGGGCACCGTCGCTGTTTACCTGAACGGCGAGGAGGTCCTGGCCGCCAGCGGCATCGGCTTCAAGCTCAGCGAAAAGACCGGCATCGTCGGCGCGTTCGGCGCGACCTACGGCACCGGCTTCATGCGCACTGGCCTGTATGACAACATCGTTGTCACCGGCACGGCTGACGCCGAGGCTGCCAAGACCGAGACCGCGGCCCGCTACGACGCCTTCAACAGCATTGCCGATGTGGACGGTGTTGTCACCGTCACCGGCACGGACGTACTGGAAGCGGGCAGTGCGGCGCACAAGAACGGCTGGACCTACAAGGGCTTTGGTATGCTGAACGGCAACTCCACCAGCAACCTGCTGCTGGACTACAAGGCCGAGAACTCCGAAGCGTACTGGAAGATGATGCAGTACCTGTTCGGCGGCGAGTACCCGCTGTTCTCCAACATTAAGATGGAGATGGGCAACGACGGCAACAACTCCACCGGTGCTGAAGCCTGCACGAAGCGCTATGAGGACGAGGATGCCGACGCCTCCCGTTCGCCCGGCTTTGTTATGGCGGCAGACGCAAAGAAGGTCAACCCCAATGTGATGGTGTCTATCCTGCGTTGGGAGTACCCGAACTGGGTCAAAGCCAAGGCAGCGGGCAGCGAAAGATATGCCGCTATCTACAAGTGGTACAAAGAAACGATTTTCGATGCCTACGAAAAATACGGTTATGTAATCGATTACATCGACCCGGATAAGAACGAGACCGGCAGCCCCGATGGCGAGATCATCAAATACTTTGCCAACGCGCTGAAGAATGAGACAGACTTCCCCAGCTACTTCACCGAGGAAGCCAAGGAAGCCTACCACAACATCAAGATCGTGGCCTCCGACGAAAATAAGGGCCTGAAGATCGTTCCCCTGATGCGCAGCGATTCCGGCGTGTACGACGCTGTCGATGCTATCGGCTTCCACTACCGCACCAACGCCACGAGCGATTATATCACGATGGCAGACGTGGACGACAAGGAAGTCTGGTACAGCGAGGGCTGCGCGACCTTCGGTTATTCCGAACTGCAGGAGAACAAGACCGCCGAGTACGGCGCCGGTACCATCGGTGGCTACCAGAGCCCGCTGGCCCTGCTGGACAGCCTGCCCAACGCCTTTGTCGGTTCCCGCCGCACGATGTACATGTTCCAGCCTGCGATTGGTTCCTTCTATGAGGGCATCCAGTACGGCCATAAGGAACTGCTGTCCGCCCGCGATCCGTGGAGCGGCTACATCCATTATGACCCCGTGCTCTATATGCTGAGCCATATCACCAAGTTCGCCAAGACCGGCTGGGAGAACGACACCAACACAAACGGCATCTGGCGTGTGCTGCCGAACGCGACCTACGGCTCCTTCGGCTCCAGCGACAACGAGCACCAGACCGCCGGTATCAACGGCGACGCCAGCTACATGACGCTGGCTGCTCCCGATAAGACGAACTTCTCCACCGTGTTCATCAACAACACCCAGAACGAGAAAACCTTCGCCATCAAGACGTCGGACCTGAACCTCTCCGTCGACGCGCTGCATATCTGGACCACCGTCACGGACGACTACCTGAAGCAGGGTGAGGATGTCAAGATTGAGGACGGCATCGCCTATGTCACCGTGCCAGCCTACAGCGTCGTGACCGCGACCACGCTGGACACCACGCCCGAGCGCTTCCCCACTGAGGACGGCAGCGGCGACTACATCCAGACCGAGAAGCGTACCGTGCTGGACACCGACTACACCGGTAAAAACCAGAACACCACCGACGACTACCTCTACGCGGATAACTTTGAGTATACCAACGAGGAAGACGTTACGGTGTACAATGCCACCACCGGCAAGGAGACCACCGAGAACTATCTGGTTTCCCGCGGCAATGAGCCCCGCTATATGCTGGACACCCACGGCGCGTGGATCGTTGAGAACGGCCAGCTCAAGCAGGAGAATGCCTCCAGCGTGAACCAGTGGAACGGCGGCGACCCTGCGACCATCGTCGGCGACTGGCGCTGGATGGATTACAGCGCCTCCATTGACGTGACCCTGCCGGGCGCAGAGGCTAGCCGCTACGAGCGCCTGACTATCCGTGCCCAGACCGGCATGAACTGGAACAACAGCGGCTACACGCTGGAAATTAACGGCGCAGGCAGCTGGAAGCTGTACCGTATCGGTACGCAGATTGCCAGCGGCACCGTCACCAAGAATGCTGAGGGCAAGTACAACCTGAAGCTCGTCGGCCTGGGCGACACCGTGTATGCCTACATCGATGGCAACAAGGTCACCAGCTATACCGATGCCAACCCGATGCTCTCGGGCCGTGTGAAGATCAGCTCCAACTGGACGCAGGTCTATGCAGATAACCTCGAGATCAAGACCGTCAAGGGCGGCATCCCGTATGCTACCGCCATGATCGACGGCCAGGACGACGGCGTTGCCTACAACGGCACCTGGGCCATCAACAACCCGGGCGGTGGCAGTGCTGACAACTGGTACCGCACTATGTCCGTCTCCAGCACTGCGGGCTCCTCCTTCACCTTCACGGTGGACGGCAGCGGCTTTGCAATTATGGGCGGCAACGACGGCTCCGCTGTCATCGACGTCTATGTTGACGGCGAGCTGAAGGCAGAGAACGCCTCCACCAAGGCAGCCCCGACCCGCGGCGAAGCCTATATTATGTCTGACCTGACTGCCGGTAAGCACACGATCAAGATCGTGCTGAAGTCCGGCACCCTGAACGTCGACGCCCTGAACACCATCGGCGAGCGTCTGGCAGGTGCGGACGGCGCTGTGACCGAGATTCTGACCGAGCTGCCCACGCTGGAGTACTACGTGACCGGCAGCGGCGTGGGCGACCTGCCCGCCGAGGTCGAGGTCAAGCTGGCCGACGGCACCACCGAGACGAAGTCTGTTGAGTGGAACGGCGACACCAACGCACTGGATGCGAACGCTTACAAGTCCGCTTCCATCAGCGGCACCGTGAAGGACGCCGTCAACGCGCTGGGCGAGCCCCTGACCGTCAGCGTTCAGATCACCGAGGTCATCCCCGGCGACACCGTTTACTTTATCGACACCGTGGCCGGTGATCCCACCAGTGTGACTGGCGGCACCACCGAGACCTACGAGCTGTACAAGAAGGCGCTGGGCGAAAAGATGCTGAACGACAAGTTCGACCAGATCAAGACCAGCGACAACACCTGGGGCCTTGTTGACACCGACGCAGGTACCAAGGGTTACTCCGGCACTGCAGACAAGACAGCTACCGGTATCTACGGCAAGAACAACGCGAAGGGCGAGACACTGACCTACGCGCTGACCCTGCCCGCCGGTACCTACACCCTGACCAGTGCCCACCGCGAGTGGTGGAGCCAAACCCGCCCGATGACCGCTGTAGTCACCGACGAGGAGGGCAACGCCCTGACCGACATCGCCACGCTGAACCTGTCCGGCAGCAGCGGCGACATCATCAACAGCCTGACCTTCACCATTGAGGAGGACCAGGTCGTCAGCTACACCGTCACCGCCACCGGCACCCAGGCTCCTGTTATCAGCTGGCTGGCTGTCAACGGCAAGGCTGTAGGCTCCGAGTCCGGCTTCTTCAACAAGGTGTTGGAGGACAACGGCGGCCTGACGCTGGCTGCTAACACCGCGACCCTGACCGATGACACCTGGAATACCATCTTGAAGGTTTCCACCCAGTGGAACAACAAGAATGACTACCATGCGACCATCACCGACGCACAGAACCTGTTTGGCCGCACCCAGTTCACCCTGCTGGCCGATGTGATGATCGAGGAACCGAGCAGCGACAAAACCAAGACCGCCATGCGCTCCGCCTTCACGATCAGCACCGGCAGCAACCGCCTGCACCTGCTGACCTATGACGGCAAGGTGGGCTACGGTGTTGACGGCTCCACGAAGGGCGTCAGCAAGAACGAAATCTCGCTGGGCGATATTGCCATCGGCGAGTGGAACGCCTTCGCCTTCGTCTACAAGGAGACCGACGGCGGCAACGGCGCATTGACCATCTACGTCAATGGCACGAAGGCCGGCGAGATCGCGGACATCGGCTTCAAGCTGAGCGAGGCCACTGACATCGCCGCTACCGTCGCCCGCAACGTCGGCACCAACTACCTGCTGACCGGCCAGTACGACAACATTGTTGTCAAGCCCACCGCCGTGAGCGCCCGCAGCGCTGCCAATGAGACCGCAGCCCGCCGCGAGGCCAAGAACCCCTCCACTGTCGCCCGTGAGGAGCTGCTGGCAAAGATCGCTGAGATCCGCGCTGCCCTGCAGACCGACGCCGACAATGGCATTGCGTACGCTACCGACAAGCTCGAAAGCTGGCAGTACACCGGTAACAAGTCTGGCGTGGCTGACACGCTGCCCGAGCTGAACGACGCCCTGGCTGCCGCCGACACGCTGGTTGCCGACGACGCCGCAACCACCGAGGACCTGCGCAGCGCCGCCAGCGCCCTGGATTCCCAGTACGCCGGTCTGCGCACCCTGCCCGAGACCAACACCTCGATCCCCGGCACCACCGGTACGGTCATCAAGGCTGACACCGGCCTGCCCATGCAGGCCCACGGCGGCTCTGCCATGGCCCTGAAGGAGGGCACCGGCGACGGCTGTGTCAACTATGACCTGGACGGCGATGGTGACATCACCGAGGGCAAGGCTGTTTACCTCTGGTTCGGTGAGGACAAGACCAACAATACCCGCCCTGTGGACGGCGTGCGCTGCTACAGCTCCACTGATTTGTACAACTGGACCGACCGCGGCACCATCCTCTACACCCAGAGCACCATCCTGCCCATTGAGGAGGGCAGCGAGAAGGCCATCATCTCCAGCCCAGGTGCCAGCGGCACCGGCACGACGCAGGACTACAACGTCATGCAGCTCAGCGCCACGAACCTCGAGACGCTGAAGGCCTGGGGCAAGCTGTCCGCCGCACCCGAGGGTGTGACCGAGAGCCAGTTCCGCAATGTCAAGAACTTCCTGCGCGCCTATGTCACCGAGTACGAGAAGGCCCCCACGGACCTGAACGACATCAGCTGGACCGCCAAGAGCTATGACGAGGAGCCAATCACGGCGACGAGCCTGCTCTACCCGGACAGCCAGGATGACAGCGTGCGCAACGTGACCACAACCCGCCTGCAGTTGGCCTTTGAGACCTTGTACGGCAGCTACTGCGTCACTGAGCGCCCCAAGATGATCTACAACGAGAGCACCAAGCAGTTCGTCCTGATCTGGCACGCTGACGGCCCGCTGTACAATAACGATAAGTTGAACAGCTGGGTGGCCGGTGGCTGCGTTGGCAACTGCCCTGCCAGCCGCTACAGCCGCGCTATGGTCGGTATCGCCACCAGTGACAGCCCGTTCGGCCCCTTCACAGTGCAGAATGTCACCCGCATGAACTACGACACGTCGCTGAACGCCAGCCGTCTGGGCGAGGCCCGCGACATGACCGTCTTCGTCGATACCGGCGTGGACAAGAACAATGACGGAGCGGATGATGCCTACGTCATCTACTCCAGCGAAATGAACGCAAAGCTCTATGTCTCGCTGCTGAACAAGGACTACACGGGTCTGGCCGCCGAGGCTGACCAGGCCGATGCTACCGAGTTCGCCGCCCGCATCGTCAGCGACGACAGCCGTGAGGCCCCAGCGGTCTTTAAGTACAACGGCTACTACTACCTGCTGACCAGCGGCACCGACGGCTGGAACAGCACCGCCCACATCTACTACCGCAGCAAAGATATGCTCTCCGGCTGGGAGAAGGTGGGCAACCCCGCCAAGAACGACACCGGCAAGATGTTCAACACGCAGGTCACCTACGTGCTGCCCATCGACGCCGAGGCCGGCAAGTTCATCTATATGGGCGACCGCTGGAACGGTGATAACCTGACCGACAGCCGCACCGTATGGCTGCCGATCCAGATGAACACCGACAACACCGTTTCCGTCCTGGGTGAGCAGGATTGGACGCTGGACCGTCTGGATCAGCTGCTGCCCACCACCGTCAACACCGAGCTGCCCGACGTCGTCTGGTCCGACGGTAGCAACCTGCCCACGGAGGTCAGCGTGACCACTCAGGGCAAAACTATCACCAGCAAGGTCGAATGGAACGCTGACAGTCTGAAGAACCCCGGCACGGCTGCCGTCACCGGCAAGCTGACTAACTGCAACGACCTGGAGATCAGCACCACGGCTACCGTGGTCCCGAAGAACCTGCTCTACTTCGCCAACCCGCAGAAGGAAAGCCTGGCTCTGAGCAGCGACTACATCGCCATCATGAACGCCAGCGCCGATACACTCAAGCAGGACCCCGCTGTGAACGACGGCGCCTACAGTGCAGAGGCCGGCTTCGGCTACACGGGCACTGCAGGAACGCTGCGCAACAGCAACGCCAGCATCTATGAGAGCATGCGCTATGCGTCCGGCACCAACAGCATCACCTACCGCTTTGACAACCTGACCGGCGAGGACTACACCGTTTACGTCGGCATGTTCAACCCCACCGGCTGGGTCGAGAGCGGCAAGACCCGTCTGGCCGACATAAAGATCAACGGTGAGACACTGCAGACTGGTTACAACTACTACACCAGCTGCACCGGCAAGGGCGACACGCTGGCTTTCACGGGTCTGAAGTCTGACGCCGACGGTGTGCTGACGGTTGAGGTTGCCGCCAACGCAAACACGACCTCCGCTGTGCAGGTCAGCTTCATCATGGTATCCGGTGAGGTCAAGACCCCGGAGCCCGCGCCAGAAACCAAAACCAAGGTCGTCAAGGATACCCTGACCAAGGATAACATCCCGCAGGGGATCAAGGACAAGGGCTACGACACGCCGGAGAAGATCACCGAGGCGTTCAAGAAGGCCATCAGCAAGAACCAGTCTGCTGACAACATCGAGGTCTACGACGTCAAGCTGATGATCAGCACCGACAACGGCGCGCACTGGAGCGAAGCAACCGACGCGAACTTCCCCGCAGGCGGCATCGACGTTACGTTCGACCTGCCCAAGGGCATCACGGCGGCCAACTACGACCAGTTCTCCATCCTCGTCAGCCACATGAAGGACAGCGGTGAGGTTGAGCTGCTGACCCCGACCCTGCAGAATGGCAAGCTCGTGGTCCATGTTACGGAACTGTCTCCGTTCGCCGTCAGCTGGACCGCCAAGGCCCAGCCGTCCCCGGTCCCGACTGCAGAACCCACTGCGACCCCGGCTCCGTCTGACAATACGACGAACAATACCACAAATAACACCACGAACAATACGACCAACAATACCACAAATAACACGACGAACAACACCACGACCAACAGTACAACGCCCGCGCCCGCCAAGACGACGGCACCCATCCCGCAGACGTCGGACAACTTCCCGCTGATCCCCGTTGCCGGTGTGGCCATCGCCAGCCTGGCTGCCCTGTGTTTCCTGTTCCTTCGCAAGAAGAACCGCTAAGTTGCGTCTACGGTTGTAAGCCCGTATAAGCAAAGCCCCCGTCCGGCAATGATATGCTCCCTATATAGCGAACAGTGAAAAAACACTGAAAGCTATATAGGGAGCATTTTTAGTGTGCCCGGCATGGGCAACAACTAGGTGCTGCAAGACCACTACGCGCTCGGCAGTAGGAAGCGTTAGCCGAAAAGAAAAGCTGAAGCTTCTTACAAAACGAAACCGCGGACGCAATAAAGAGGTACATCAAGGACCGGGAAGTGAACGACCAGATGTGCGACCAGTTGAGCTTCAAAGAATATGAGGACCCATTCAAAAATGTAGCGGACTTTGACGAAGATGATTCGCCGGAGATTCCCACGGACGGTAGAATAAGCAAGTAAAAAAGCGACGCCACGTGCGGTTGGCGTCGCTCATTGTGCGCCTTTAGGCGCGGCTGGTATTGAAGCCCTATGGGGCTGTTTTGCAAACCCCACGTTCAACGTGGGGTTATGATTTGTCGTGAATTTCCCAATGCCCGCTGAAACCACGGCCAATGTAGTGAACATTTCCCATCGCCTTGATATGGCGGCGGATGGTTTTGTAGCTGACGCCCAGCGCCATGCCGAGTTTTTCGGTGCTGATTTTGTTGTCTTTTTTGATTAAAGCCAGAATTTTGGCATCCAAATCATCTTGGGGGACATCTTGGGGGACACGTTGGGGGACATCTTGAGGGACACCGTAATTCAAGTTCGGCATGATGACCGTAAACTGGTATCGGTCAGAACGGAATGTAGGGCGCTTATCCTCAGTGTAGTTGATTTGCGTCTTGTAGCCGTTCAGAATTTTCCCAAAGCCGCTGCCCTTGCGCTCCATGTAGCCCAGACGGTTGAACACATCGGCCAGCACCGGGTTACGCCGAGTGGACGGCACGGTCAGCGGGTCGCGGTCTTGGATCATCGACCCGTCCGGCATACCGCCCGGCGAGTAGATCTCCAGACGGTCATCGTAGATGTCAATGTGGACCTCGCTGCCGTAGACGAGATAATCGCGGTGCGCCAGCGCGTTGACAAGCGCCTCGTGGTAGCTGCGCTCGACGTATTCGGGCAGTTCCTCCCGCGAGTTGGGTGTTTTGCGCCACATCATGCGGGCGTTGCGCTTGATGAACGCCTCGCCATTCTCAATCAAAGAGAGCACACTGCCGGAATACTCGGCATCGTCCAGCGCGTCCATTGTGCCGCCGCTTTTGTCCAGCCCATTCCAGCGTGTGCAGAACAACCGTGACCAGCGGATCGGGCTTTCATCGGCAATCAGGGCGCCGGCATTTGTCAAAAATCCGCCTTCGTCTGCCAGCCCGAAGGAAACAAGGTCTTTGTTGTCAAAGCTGTTTCCCGTCCACTTCTTATAGCGCTCCCGCAGCTTGGAAAAGGCGTAGTCCTCCACCCTGTAAAGCGTCATCTGAGAGTCGTAGGAGGTGTTTCTGCCGCGCAGAACAAGGCGTTTCAGCTCGGTAGCGGATGCCCTGACGCTCTCGTTTCCGATGCGTACAAACGCCTCTAAGGTGCCGTCGCCGGAGTAATAGTAGGGCGTTTCCTCGCCTTTGAACACGTCAAGAATCAGCAGCACTTTGCCGTCGTCGATTTTGTGAAAGCGCAGCCGAAACTCCGGGATAGGCTCCATGCGCGTCTTGAGAATCTCGCTGATTTTCTCGGCGTCGCTGTCGGGTTCGGTCAGCCCAACGATCTGCCCGTCATCCGCCATGCCGAAAATCAGCGCACCGCCCAGCGTGTTCGCAAAAGCGCTGACACTTTTGCACCAGCTTTTGGGCTTTTTTACCTCAAGCGCCGCTTTCTTGTCGTATTCGGTTGTTTCACCGATCAGGTTCTCCATATCCATCTGCTCCGACCACCTTTTGCGCGAAATATCGGTGCTTTTATTATACAACTTTACAGGGGCGGTTTGCAATCGTAAGTTGTACTCTCCGGTGTTAAGTTGCACGCATGGCCGTAAGACCATAGCGGGAAGAATCCAATTTTTTGTGGTTTTACGGATAGGATACAATAGTATATTAGTATTTTATTTATTTAGTATTTATTTGTGTTGGATTTGCCGGTACAGGGAAATCCCGTCTAGGTAAATGCCGTTGCGGTAAAAAAATCCCCGGAAGGCGGGGAATTTAGGGCTGTATTTGGCTGGACGGACACCGTGCCGATGCGGTTTGAACGCGCCCAAACATAGGCGTTTCTCGCGGCGACAGGGGCAGTGTGTAGTGATGCTGTGGAGTGGTGCTTGTGTACAACTTCTTGCTAGAGGGTAAAACTTATATACGGATTCGTAGGGCTTTTCACTGGCAAGAACCCAGTGCTGCTCGTATTCATGTTTCTCAATGAGACCAAAGCTGCGCATTTATTTGAGCGTTGCGAGTCAGAATCCGTCTCACAGATTTGCCCCCAAAACTGCCCCCAAAAGGGTTTGGAACGGGTCAGCACGATGCAGCACTCTTTTGTACACATGGGACAAAACCCATTCTGAGCCTTGGTACGCAATACCACCAAACCCAACAAAACAGCACCTTAACGCACAAATTTTGAATTTCTCATAACCCGGAGGTCGCAGGTTCAAGTCCTGTCTCCGCAACCAACAAAAGCTCGTTGAAACGACAAGTTTCAACGAGCTTTTTTCTACATCATGGAAAAAGTGGTAACAAGCTGGTAACTT
>SKEF01000164.1_pt1 | contig 67457 bp, 66 predicted proteins | sample 4826691 | NCBI WGS metagenome assembly SKEF01 (sample SAMN11008816, study PRJNA524170) | human gut metagenome | biome: Human fecal sample; material: Feces; isolation source: fecal sample from pouch patient p23, p27 | host: Homo sapiens | place: Israel: Tel-Aviv | collected 2016-08-24
CCCGCGGTCTCGACCTTGGCAAGGTCGCGCGTTACCAACTACGCCACTATCGCATAAGCGGGTGATGGGAATCGAACCCACGTATCCAGCTTGGAAGGCTGGTGTTCTACCATTGAACTACACCCGCGCATCGTCGCTTCGGTGATTACCGATCGCTTGACCGCTACAACGATGATTAGTATATAGCATACTGTTTTATTTGTCAACAGGTTTTTTGAAATTTTTTAAACTTTTTTATTTATTTGATTTGTCGTCAATAATCCCATACATTTGTGGCGGAAACCTGGCTCTTCGGTTTCTTGATCACAAGCTCCGGACTCTTGGCACTGACTTTGGTATTTGCAGGGATAGATTCTGTGATGAAAGTATTACCACCGATAATGGTATTCTCTCCCACAACGGTCTCTCCGCCAAGGACTGTAGAATTGGAATAAATAGTTACATTGTCGCGGATCGTTGGATGACGCTTCACATTGGCAAGCTGCTGTCCCATTCTTGTGGAAAGTGCTCCAAGGGTTACACCCTGATACAGCTTCACATTATTTCCGATCTCTGTTGTCTCACCTACAACCACTCCGGTTCCATGGTCAATAAAGAAATACTCCCCGATAGTCGCACCTGGGTTGATATCAATTCCTGTACGGCCGTGTGCATATTCTGACATCACACGTGGGATAAACGGAATTTCTTCTTTATAGAGAACATGTGCCAGACGGTATACATAGATTGCAAACAGTCCCGGATAGGAAAAAATAATCTCTTCCTTGCTCTTGGCTGCAGGGTCACCGTCAAAGCCGGCCTGCACATCTGTCAGAAGCAGTCTCTGGATCTCCGGAAGCTGCTCAAAAAATCCACATGTGGTTCTGTCTGCATGAGTTGCTGCCTCTTCCGGTTCCTCACCGTGATAAAGAAGTGCGATCTCAATCTGGTTTTTCAGTCTGTCATAAATATCGTTCAGTCTGTGTCCCGCATAATACTCCGGAAATACAGTGGCACTGGTATCCGTACTGAAATATCCCGGAAATATAATGGATTTCAGATCTCTTACTATATCAATGATCACCGAACGGTTCGGCAGACGTCTGCCGCTCTTCGGCATAAAAAGTTCTTCTGAAGCGTAATTCTCAGTAAGTCCCTTCGCAACCTTAAGAATCGCTGATTTCTTGTCGCTCATAATTCCCTCCATTTCTGCACATCCACTTCTGTCTGTACACTTTATCCCATTATCTTATTATAGTCTGGAAGATTCGTCAATAATACAGAAAGAAAAGTTTCAAAAAAGATTGACCTTTACCCGGATACCTTATATAATAATAAAGGTTTTCGCAAAAGATTCCAAAAAAATCTGGAACTACCTGGAGATGTACCCAAGTGGCTGAAGGGTCCGCACTCGAAATGCGGTAGGTCGGGCAACCGGCGCGAGGGTTCAAATCCCTCCATCTCCGCTTACTGTTGTCTTTTTATCAGCCAGATATCAGGAAGAATTTTTATTTATATTTTATGTATAAAAAACACTTTCATCTCTTGACAATTGTATGTTTTATATGTATAATTTCAACAGTGATGAAAACACAACCGAATATAGGGGATTGGTCAAATGGTATGATAGGGGTCTCCAAAACCTTTGGTGGGAGTTCGATTCTCTCATCCCCTGCTATTAATAAGTGTCGAAGATTCTTGTATTTCAGGGGTTTTCGGCATTTTTTATTTTTGTCATTCCTTGTAGGTAACCAAAAAAGTAATCGCCCGAACTGTAATATCATCGTCCAGGTGATTACTTTTCAATCCTTTAATGCTTTGCATCTCTCTGCATTATAGCATCAGAGATTTTTTCCCATCTGATACGCCTCTTCTACATACGGACTTCTTTTCGTCATGTCCGGGCTTCCGCAGCCGTATCCCAGCACCATTCCCTGATTTTTAAATCCACAATAACGTACCAACGTCTTATAATGAGCTTCCAGAGCTTCAAACGTCCAGTTATCCGCATTCCATGCCACAGTGAGAAGTGCGGATTTCATATGTTTTCCATGGAGACTACTGTTATATGCACAAAATCTGTCCACAACGATCTTAAGCTGTGCGGACATTCCATAATAGTACAGCGGAGTTGCAAACACCACCATATCCGCTCCCAGGATTGCCTCCCGGATCTGCTGATTATCATCCTTCTGAACACATGGACCTTCATAACCACATGCAACACATCCGATACATGGATGAATATTCATCTTCGCAAGGTCAAACCGTTCCACTTTATGTCCAGCCTCCACAGCTCCCTTTGCAAAACTTTCCGCCAGGATGCTGGTAGAGCCTTTTTTATTGGGACTTCCCTGCAAAATTATAATCTTCATAAATTCCACGTTCCTTTGACTCTTGTTTATTTTTCTGACAGATCAAGACTTCCTACCCAGTTCTGGATCTGATCCGGATCCGCATGTTCTTTGCAGACACGGCTTTCCGGATCATTATAATCCAGGTCTTCTGTAGTATATGCCTCTGCCGGCTGCAGCTCAAACAATTCTCCGTCGGCTGCATCTGCAATTGTTTCAGCTGCTGCTTTCGTATTTCCGGTTGCTGAGTAATATGCAACCAGAACCTTCGATGATTTTTCTGTGTTTTCGTTATCCTGCAAAGCCTCTTCTTCATTTTCTGTTACGTCTGATTCCGCTGTTGCTGCATGATCCTGGTTCTGGCTTCCGCACCCGGCAGTCATTGTCAGTGCAAATAAGACTCCAGCCATTACAATTGCTTTTTTCATAAACAATGCCCTCCTGTTTTGCAAAGCAGACATTCCCATTCTGCTCTGCCCAATTCAGTTCTTCTTATTTCCCGGAAAATCTTTTTTACACATTTATTTTAGCTTTCACACAGGATTCTGTCTAATACCTATTTTCGCTTGTAAATCATGCCTGCAAAGCATAGTTTATTTTTATCAATACCTGTTCTTTATTCCATATCCGTCTTTTCCGAAATCAGCGCCTTCATTTCTTCATATTGCTGTTTTCCCACCAGGAGCTTGTTCCCCTGTTTTTCGGTCAGTCCCTGTTCAGAAAGCCTCTTTACTGCGCGGTTTATGCTTTTCAGACACATTCCTGTCTTATCTGCCAGGCTTTTCTGTCCTTCTTTTACACAGAGCACTCCTTTTTTCTGATATTGCTCATAGTGATTGACTAGCAGCAGGCACAAGCGATCCGTCCCGTTCATCAAAAGAAAGATACGCTCATTTCTTGCCTGTTCCAGCAGATATTCTCCCATCTGCTGGCTTTCATATTTCAATGCCTTTATGTCTGAATACATCCATTTCTCAAACATTGGCCTTGAAATTTTCACCGCAATACTGTCTGTCACCGTTCGAAGTGAGGTCTTATAGACATCCAGATCCATAATAAATTCCATTCCGCCAAACGCATACATTTTTCGAAACTGCATAAAATCATAGCTGATCCCAAGTACCCGGTAATCTGTAGCCACGATCAGTCCTTCTATAATAAAATAAATCGTATCTGCCGGATTATTCTCTCGGATAAATGTTGTCCCTTTTTTCATTTTTTCCACAACAAATGCATCAATAAGCCAGTCAGGAGCAGTTCGAAAATATGTTTCAAACTGCTCCCTTCTTTCCTGGCCTACTTCTTTTAAAAAGGGACATTTCTGATATAAATACCGTTCTCCCATATTCATTTCTCTGCCAGTATATTATTTTTTTATTTCAGCTTCTCCAGGATTGATTTCCCGATGGTGCCCTCGGGCATTTTTACCCCGAAGTTCTCTGCAACAGAGGCGCCGATCACAGCAAATGTATCCTGGTCCTCAATAGCTCCCGTCTCTTTCATTTTCTTTGAATATGCAAGAAACGGAACATATTCTCTGGTATGATCCGTTCCTGTATAGGTGGGATCATTTCCGTGATCTGCAGTCAGGATCAAAAGATCATCCTCCCGCATTTCATTCATAAGATTACCAAGTCCTTTATCAAACTTCTCGATCTCATGTCCATATCCTTCCGGATTTCTTCTGTGTCCCCACAGAGCATCGAAATCCACCAGGTTTACAAAACAAAGTCCATGAAAATCTTCTTTGCAGATCTCCACGGTCTGCTGCATGCCGTGTACAGAGCTGTCCGAGTGATAAGTCTTTGTGATTCCCTCGCCACAGAAAATATCGTTGATCTTCCCAACACCGATCACATCAAGGCCTGCATCTTTCAATGCATTGAGCGCTGTTCTTCCTGTGGGCTTCAGTGCATAATCATGGCGGTTGCTGGTTCTTTTAAACTCACCCTTTTTCTTTCCCACATAAGGCCTTGCAATAACTCTTCCAACTCTCCACTCGTCTTTCATGGTCAGTTCTCTGGCAATCTCACAGCAACGATACAGATTTGCAAGATCAAACGTCTCCTCATTTCCGCAGATCTGCATTACAGAATCTGCAGATGTATAGACGATCATGGCGCCTGTATTTATCTCTTCCTCACCGAGTTCTTCTATGATCTCTGTACCGCTGGCACTCTTGTTTCCTATCACACGCTTACCGCATCTTTTCTCCAGCTCCTGGATCAGTTCCTTTGGAAATCCTGTCTCTGTAAAAGTAATAAACGGCTTTTTTGTATTAATTCCCATCATTTCCCAGTGTCCGGTCATGGTATCCTTGCCATTGCTGGTTTCCGCAATCCGCATATAACGCCCCATCGGTTTCTCCACGCCTTCCATCCTGCCGCCTTTATGCAGGTTCAGCATCCCCAGCTTCTGAAGATTTGGAATATCCAGAGTTCCCATCTTATCCAGGATATGTCCAAATGTATCCACACCTTTGTCACCAAATTTTTCGGAATCCGGCATTGCCCCGATTCCAAGTGAATCCAGAACGATCACAAATACTCTCTTATAAGTTTCCATAAGCACATTCCTTTCTGTCAGGCCAGATTAGCCGGTCCAAATCCAAGTGGTAAAAGTTCCTTTAAAGTAAAAATATCATATTTATCTTTGCTGACTGCCAGTATGATCTGAAAGGTTTCCGGATCACAGAATTCCATCATAACCTGTCTGCACACCCCACACGGTGCCGCATATTCTGTAAGAACGCCATCCTTGCCGCCCACAATGCAGATTGCCTGAAATTCCCTCACGCCCTCACTGACCGCTTTGAAAAAAGCAGTTCTCTCTGCACAGTTCGTTGGGGTATAGGCAGCATTTTCTATATTACACCCGGTATAATAGGTACCATTTTTTGCAAGAAGTGCCGCGCCTACATGAAAATGCGAATATGGCACATACGAATAATCCAGCTGTCTGATCGCCAGATCGATCATTTCTTCAATCTGTTTCTTTTCCATGATTTTCCCACCTTTCCTGAATAAAGTGAATGTTTCCATTTCACTGTGTTATAGCTTCATACTCCGCAGTCCAAAATCAGATAATATTTATCCTCTTTAATATCCTGCCCCTTCTTCTTTCTTCACGATCTTCACAATTCTGCTGGTTCCAAGACGGTCTGCTCCAAGAGTAAGGAATTTCTCCGCATCGTCCATGTTTGAAATACCACCTGCCGCTTTGATCTTCACACCTTCTCCTACGTGTTTTGCAAACAGCTGGATATCATCAAAAGTTGCACCTCCTGTAGAAAATCCGGTAGAAGTTTTGATATAATCTGCCCCTGCATTTGTCACAAGCTCACACATTTTAATCTTTTCTTCTTCTGTCAGCAGGCAGGTTTCGATGATCACTTTCAGGATTTTATCCCCGCATGCCTCTTTCAGAGTACGGATCTCCTGTTCAACATCCTGATATTTTTTATCTTTAAGCCATCCGATATTCATCACCATATCAATTTCATCCGCCCCGTTTTCGATGGCGTCTTTTGTTTCAAATTCCTTCGTTTTTGTGGTCATATTTCCATTTGGAAAACCGATCACTGTACAAATTGCCACCTTCCCCTGCACATATTCGCTGGCCTGTTTTACATAGCACGGCGGAATACATACAGAAGCAGTCTGGTATTTGATCCCGTCATCACAGATCTGTCGGATCTCCTCCCAGGTTGCACCCTGCAGAAGCAGGGTGTGATCTACATGTTTTAAAATTTCATTTACATTCATCTTTATTCTCCTTTTTTCTGTGACTGGTCCGCACGGATCAGTTCCCGGATCGCCTGTACTGCAACCTGGATCGCCTTATCAGTATCATGCACAACAGGATTATCCAGTCCCAGTTTTTCTCTTTCCTGGTTTGCAAGCACCAGGAAGCAGGAACCTGCACGTACTCTTAAATGGCTTGCTACTACAAAAAGAGCAGCAGATTCCATCTCAGAAGCAAGGCATCCGAGGCGCTTCCACGCTTCCCATTTATTCATCAGTTCATAGCTGACCGGCTTGGTCTCCGGCTCATGCTGACCGTAGAATGCATCTTTACACTGTACCACACCTGTATGAAATTCACAGCCTTCTTTTTTCGCACCTTCCACAAGTGCATTGATCACTTCCAGATTTGCCACAGCCGGGAATTCGATAGGTGCATACTCTTTACTGGTACCTTCCATACGGATCGCACCGGTTGCAACAACAATGTCTCCGCTCTTTACCTCCGGCTGCATTCCACCACAGGTTCCGATCCGGACAAAAGTATCTGCTCCGCATCGATAAAGTTCTTCCATTGCAATGGAAGCAGACGGTCCTCCGATTCCGGTGGATGTTACACTTACCTTCACTCCATCCAGTGTTCCGGTATAGGTTACATATTCCCGGTTATCTGCCACAAAAACCGGATCATCAAAATACTGTGCGATCTTTTTGCAGCGTTTCGGGTCTCCCGGTAAAATAACGTAACGTCCCACTTCTCCTTTTGCTACCTGAATATGATACTGTCTGCTTGCGTCTTCTGAATAATTTTTCATATCTGTCATCCTCTCTTTTTTTGTTTTATATATCCTCTTTTAATTTTTTACCTGGTCTCATTTTATCTTTGTCCTTTATCATAAGGAATTCCTTCCGCTTTCGGTGCCCTTGATTTCTGGGAAATAAAGGCAAGAACAACGAGAGAAATAATGTATGGCAGCATATTATACAAACTGCTTGGAAGTTTTAATGCCACAAGCGGCGCAAATCCGGTATACACGTTTGACAGCGCACGGAAAAATCCAAATAACAATGCTGCCAGTCCGATATTCACCGGTCTCCACTGTCCAAAAATCATAACCGCCAGTGCCAGGAATCCAAAACCTGCCACCCCATTCTCAAATTTCCACTCACTTACACCCGCCGTGATGTAGACCAGACCCCCAAGGCCCCCAAGTGCTCCGGAGATCAGCACTCCTGCATAACGCATTCGGTAAACAGAAATACCTACGGAATCCGCTGCCTGCGGGTGCTCTCCACATGCACACAGCCGAAGACCAAACTTTGTTCTATATAATACAATGTGTGAAGCAATGATTGCCAGTACAATGATCAGCATAAACCAGTTAAACTCAAAATCTCCGATCTTTACCAGAAACACCTGCTTTGCCTGACGATATACAACAGTAGAAGATACATTATCCGGATTTTCCGCTACATTGATCGCTCTTACAATAACAACTGCCGCCGCAGTTCCCATTAAGTTTAATGCAGTTCCCACCAGTGTCTGATCAGCATTAAAATGGATCGCCGCAAATCCCAGAAGCAGTGAAAATGCCATTCCAACTAAAACACTTGCCAGTACGATCAGAATAAACAAAACGATTCCCGGAGTGGTTGCCGGAAGAAATTTCATTGCCAGGGCACCGCCAAGGGCTCCCATGACCATGATGCCTTCCAGGCCAATATTGATTACTCCACTGTGCTCCGAAAAACAGCCCCCAAGAGCAACCAGTGCCAGAACCGATGCAAAGATTAATGTATACTGAACTAATAATACCATATTATTTCCGGCCTCCTTTCTTTACCTTTACACTTTTTTCTTCTTTTTTATCCAGGTAACGGTTAAACCAGATCTTGAAGAAAAATACAAACGCACACAGATAAATAATAAATGCTGAGATCAGATCAGAAATCTGTGTACAGTATGTTGTTGTATCCACATAAGTACCACCACTAGTAATATGCTGGATAAAGTAGGAGGCGAAAATTGTTCCGATAGGATCCAATCCACCGAGAAATGCCGCTGCGATTCCATTAAATCCCATGCCCGGCACACTTGTCTGCTGTACCATCCACTGTTCAATTCCGCTTAAGTAGAAAATTCCCGCACCGAAACCGGCAAGACCTCCGGAAATCATCATGGTAACGATAATATTTCTTTTTTCATGCATGCCACAGTATTTTGCGGCCAGTTTGTTGATTCCTGTTGCTTTCAGTTCAAAGCCAAATTTTGTTTTCTGCAGCACAACCCATACAATAATCGCTGCGATCACTGCCATCGGCACCCCAATGGTCATGTATTTGTTATGAAACAGTTCATTTAATCCAGCTGTTGGAAGCATTGCACTTTTGTTGTAGCTGAATAACAGTTTTGTATATGGTGTGGAACCATCCTTTACCTGTGATAATAACATATTTACGCTGTAAAGAGAAATCCAGTTTAGCATAATACAGGAAATTACTTCGTTTACATTCAAATATGCTTTTAATGCACCGGAAATTCCTCCCACCGCAGCAGCAATAAGTACTCCTGCGATCAGGCAAATATACCACGGCAGGTTAAATCTTAAGGCCATATACAGGCATCCACCTGCGCCGATCACATACTGACCTGCTGCACCAATGTTGAACAAACCTACTTTGTAGGCAAATATTACTGATAACGCACACATCAGAAGTGCTGACGCTTTTATTAAAGTTGTTCCAAAATATTTCGTCGCTGCTGCCGCATTCGGATAATAGAAAAAGTTTTTCATAATTGCTATGATCGCTTTTCCGGCACCGGAAGGCGAAATGATCAGAAGCACGACAAATCCAACAATAAGACCTATGACAATGCAGATCAGCGATGCCAGTACTGTCTGAAATGCATTATTTCTCAGAAGTTTCTGTTTTTTATCCATTCTCTTTTATCCCCTTTCTCTTTGAGCCTGCCATATATAACCCCAGCTCTTCTACAGATACTTTTTTCGGGTCAAATTCTCCTACGATCTCACCCTCATACATGACCAGAATACGGTCTGAAACATTCATAACTTCATCCAGTTCAAGGCTTACCAGCAATACACCCTTTCCCGCATCTCTCTCAGCAACGATCTGCTTATGGATATACTCGATGGCTCCCACATCCAGGCCTCTGGTAGGCTGTACGGCGATAAGGAATTTCGGATCTTTATCAATTTCCCTTGCAATGATCGCTTTCTGCTGGTTACCTCCGGACATGGAGCGTACTTTCGTGACCGGTCCCTGGCCGGAGCGGATATCATACTGTTTGATCAGACGGTTTGCATATTTTCTGATCTCTTTTCTCTTTAAGAAACCAAAACGGTTTGTAAACTGTGGTTCAAAATAACGTTCCAGAACAATGTTATCTTCCAGAGAATAATCCAGGATCAGACCATGCTTATGTCTGTCTTCCGGGATATGGCTCATGCCGGAAGTGATTCTTCTTCGGATGGGCATGTTTGTAATATCCTGTCCATTCATTGTGATCGTTCCTTCCTTTACCGGTTCCAGCCCGGAAAGGCCATATACCAGCTCCGACTGGCCATTTCCGTCAATTCCCGCGATACAGACGATCTCACCTCTTCTGACATCAAAGGATACATGATTCACCGCATTGTTCTTGTGTTGTTTTGATGCAACGGTCATATTCCTTACACTTAATACAACATCTCCTGTTTTCGCCGGTTTTTTATCTACAACAAAATTTACATCTCTTCCAACCATCATTGCAGAAAGCTTTTCCGGTGTTGTATCTTTGATATCTACAGTTCCGATATATTTTCCTTTTCGAAGCACGCTGCAGCGATCTGCCACTGCCATGATCTCCGCAAGTTTATGGGTAATAAACAAAATACTTTTACCTTCTGCTGCAAGGTTCTTCATGATCACCATAAGCTCATTGATCTCCTGGGGAGTAAGTACCGCTGTAGGCTCATCAAAGATCAGGACCTCATTATCACGATACAGCATTTTCAGGATTTCCGTTCTCTGCTGCATACCAACTGTGATATTTTCGATCTTCGCATCCGGGTCAACAGAAAGACCATATTTTTCAGACAGCTCCACAACCTTTTTTCTTGCTTCATCCTTTTTCAGAAAGCCGCCATTTGTTGTGGTTTCCACACCCAGCATGATATTATCCAGAACAGAAAAACATTCTACCAGTTTGAAATGCTGGTGGACCATACCAATCCCCAGTTCATTGGCATCATTAGGATCCTGGATATCCACTTTCTTACCGTTTTTTCTGATCTCGCCCTCTTCCGGCTGATATAATCCAAACAAAACACTCATCAGCGTGGATTTTCCGGCACCGTTTTCTCCAAGCAGTGCATGGATCTCACCTTTTTTCAACTGAAGTGTGATATTGTCATTGGCTACAATCCCCGGAAAACGTTTTGTTATATTTAACATTTCAATCACATACTCGCTCATTGTTTTCCTCCTTTATTTCATCATTCATGTTTTATTATTTAATGCTGCCGTAATCGGTTGCTGTGATCTCTGTTTCCGGAAATGTTGTACTGTCGCTGAACACTTCATATTCTCCGTTATACATTCGCTGTACCAGCTTCTGATAATCTTCTTTCGTAAAAGTACCATCCCACTGCGTGGTCTCTTCCGGAAGCTGTACATAATTTTCAGCCGGATCCGGGGATTCCATTCCAAGGTTTTCGATTTTTCCTACATATTTATCCCATTCATTATCCAGGATCGCATCCAGCACATTATCAATGGTAACCTGCAGACCTTTCATTGCAGAAGTCACAGTCAGGCCTTCTTTGTAATCGTCAATAGTTGCGGACTGGTCGGAGTCAACACCGATAACTTTTCCGCCGGTTTTAACTGCCGCCTCTGCCGCAGAAGTATAAATTCCTCCACCACAGGCAAATACAACTTCCACACCTTTTGATCCATACCAGGTATCCATGTAAGCCGTGATATCTGCGTCTCCATAGAACTGTCCGCCACATACATACTCAACCTGTACTTCATCTGTGATTCCAAGCTCTTTTGCAGCTGCATCTGCTCCCTGAACATATCCGTAGCCATAGCGGTTAACTGCCGGAACAGACATTCCGCCCAGAAATCCCAGATGGCGGTATCCAAGCATGACTGCCGCATAACCGGCCATAAATCCGGAAAGTTCTTCCTGATAAGTACAGCAGTATACGTTATCCTCATTGTAATAATCCGTTACATTATAGTGATCCGGATTGTAGTCATATCCTTCTCCGATACCCTTTTCGCAGATATCACCGGCACTTACATCCAGTGCCAGGAATTTCACCTCCGGGTACAGATCCGATTCATCGATCACAGTCGGTGCAAACACATAGCCGGAAAGCACAATTACATTCGCGCCATCTGCCACTGCCTGATCCACACTTGCTGTTCTGGCTTCATCCGAATCGCTCTGGGGTTTGTAATAGTTGAACTCAATGTCATTTTCCTTTCCCCATGCCTTACATGCTTCGTAAGTCATCTGATTGAAGCTCTGGTCTGTGATATCACCGGAGTCTGTTACCATTGCTACTTTCATTTTCTCTTCTGAAGCATCCGCCGCATTTTTGTTCTGTGTGCTTCCACATCCTGCAAGCGATCCAGTCATCGCCGCCGCTAATAATACTACCATTATTTTCCGTTTCATTATGGCATCTCCTTTCATGATTTTTGTTCTGTCTTCCGCATTTGTTAGGCCAAAGTATAAGTGACATTGGTCCTTTTTCATAGGACACATGTCTTTTTTTAATGGTCCTTTCTATATTTCGTTGGTTATTTATAATTTGTTATCTTTCTTTTTGGTTATTTTATACAATTTCTCTGCATCTATTTTCCTGCTGCATTATGTTTTCGGGCACAAAAAAAGGACTGCACCTCAATACAGTCCATTCCTTTCATTCTTTACATACATCCACCCAGCCCTCAGCTCCGGAAATCTGTTCCAGCTCTTCGATGGAAAGCTTCACGGCACTGTGATCATCTCCTGCTGCCGGATAAACAACGTCAAACTGCCGCAGGCTCTCATCCAGATATACATTCACGCCTTCGTTGATCCCGAACGGGCAAACGCCTCCAGGTGCATGTCCAATCTGGCTTTCTACCTCATCAAATGGTATCATTTTCGCTTTTACATGAAAGGTATCCTTATATTTCCGGTTATCGATCCTGGCAGTTCCTTCCGTCAGGATCAGCACCGGCTGGTCATCCTGAAGAAACGACATGGTCTTTGCGATCATCCCCGGTTCCACGCCCAGAGCCTGGGCCGCCTCCACAACGGTCGCCGTAGAATCTTCCAGTCGGATCACATGATCCAGCATTCCTTTGTTTTTCAGATATTCTTCTGCTTTTTCCAGTGACATTTCCTGTACCTCCAAAATATCTATTTTATGTCAAAAATCCCTTACAAGACCCGTTCATACATCTTGTATTCCGTCCAGCCGGTATCCTCATAAAACATATCTTTTGCCTGGACAAAACGAAATCCACATCCTGTATAGAGTCTCTCCGCAGCTGTATTGGTACCCAGGATATCCAGCCTTACCTTTTTTTCTTTTCCGTTTTTGCCAGTTTCAGGATTTCCTCCATGAAATACCTGCCGATGCCTTTACCCTGCCTGGAAGGAGAAACAGCCAGTGCATGGGGCACAAGAATTTCATTTTCTCCACATTCAATGCTCCAGGTCACGCCTGCATATCCTTCATTACAGGCACTGTTCAGGAGCACGCTTGCACAAAGCCCACCCCCTTCTTCCAGTACAAAAAGTTCTCCTCTGTCAAGGCTTTCCTGTAAAAAAGAATCTGTGGGATAAATTCCTTTCTTCCATCCGATCTTATCATTCTGGTCACTCATCTCATCGATAAGATCCCAGTAAAACTGTTTTATCCTGTGAAAATCTTCCAGGTTTGCCTTCTTAAATAACATCGTTCATTCTTCCTTACATTATAGTCCAGTTTATTCATAAGATATAATGATTTTCTTACAATGCTCACAGCGATAAGCATCGATCCGGTCACCATAGATCATTTTCGACAGACCTTTTTCTGTGTTTAACCGCATGGACTCTCCCCTGGTTCTCCATTCCATTCCGGAAGTCAAGCGGATATTCGCAATCCGCTTCGCTACGTAGCTCTACACCAAATAACTGCTCCGCAGTTTATCAGGAGGAGCTTGCACTCCTCCTGATACAAGCAAGTCCCCACCTACTGCTTATTGCTTTTCGCAATTGAAGCAGGGGACTTACTTGATTTGGTTAAAAGAATGGATCTGACCCTCACACATTTCTCTTCCGCAATAGGGGCATTTCAGCTTAACTTCCTCTGCATCCAGATCTTTTTCAAGGCACACAAGCTGGATATCCGGAATCCCGTTAAACGTACATTTTACAATCCCTGTTTCCTCATATCCAAGCTTCTGGTACAGCTTTCTTGCCCGGGTATTCCGTGCATTGGTATCCATTCGCAGTGAACTGCATCCGCAACGTCTGGCATAATCTTCATAGAATGCCACAAATTTTTTTCCATAGCCTTTATTCTTCTTTGAAGGTTCTACAGCCAGGCAATGCAGCACCATAACTTCACTGTCCTCTGCTTCCACTCTCCACCGGGCATATTTATATTCCTCAACCTGGATCTGATTGATGACCGCTGCTGCCACAACTTCATTTTCCTCTTTCGTAACGAACAGATCATTCCGTCTCAAAGCATCTTCTGCTGTCTTTCTCACCGGATATACATTCCGGATCCATCCGATCACAGCTCTTCCATTTTCTTCCTCATCATGAATATGTTCATAGATTCTCTCGATATCATCAATATCTGTTTCTTTTGCTTTTAATATTTCCACTATCCTGTCTTTATCCTTTCTTCTGATCTGATCCAGCAGAGCCAGGGCCGCTTTCCTATCTGCTCAGACACTCTTTAAGCTCAGCCAAAATTTTTGCCTCCTCAAGAGGTTTGGTAAGATGCTGGTTCATCCCGGAAATACGGCTGTTAATGATATCCTCAGAAAATGCATTGGCACTCATGGCAATGATCGGTATTGTTCCGGCATCCCTTCTCTTCATGGAACGGATCTTGCGTGCCGCATCCCAGCCATTCATATTTGGCATCATAATATCCATGAAGATCACATCATAATACCCCGGCTGCGCTTTTTCAAATTTTTTCACTGCTTCTTCCCCATCAGCCGCACACTCTACGCGGATTCCATTATTTTCCAGCATAAATTTTGCAATTTCCATATTCAGTTCATTATCTTCCGCTATCAGGGCGCACATTCCCTCGAAAGATATTTCCTGCCTGGTTCCGTTATCTGTTTTTGAAATTTCGTTTTTTTCCGGCTGTCCGATCTTAAACGGAAGTGTCATTGTTACAGTTGTCCCACTGCCTTTTTTGCTTTTTATCTCAATGGTACCTTCCATTCTTTCTACGATCTTCTTAGCGATCGCAAGGCCAAGCCCCGCACCTTCGTATTTTGTTCTGCTGGTTTCATTTTCCTGAGAAAACATCTCAAACGCATGGCTTATAAACTCTTCGCTCATGCCGATTCCGTTATCCTCGCATACAAATTCATACATCACATGACTGTCATCCACAGATTTTTCTGAACACCATACATGTATCGTACCTCCTGGTTCTGTAAATTTCACTGCATTATCCGCAACTATCGTCAGAAGTCGCTCCAAATAAGCCGGGTTTCCTACCAGATATACATGCTTTAAATTTCCTTTTTTCCAGTCCACCACATAATCAATATTTTTTTCTTCCGCCAGAATCTGCTTATCGGTATTTGCTCTGCTTAACACCTCTGTGAGATCAAAATCCAGTTCCTGTTCAATAATATCTCCGGATTCCAGTTTACTCATATCCAGTATATTGCTTACAAGAGAAACCAGATGTTTGGAGGATTCCAGAACCTGATCTCTGCATTTTTGCTGCATTTCAAGATCATTTGGATAATGGTTTGCAAGATCGATCATACCGATGATCCCGTTCATTGGTGTACGGATATCATGACTCATGTTTGACAAAAACCTGGATTTAAGAGCTGCATCTTTTTTCGCTTCCGCCACCTGATACAGAAGCGATGCTTCCCGTTTCTTTGCCGCACTGATACTTCGGATCGCACAGAGCACATGTGTCAGATTTCCATTTGTGTCCCTCTTTTTTTCAATAAAACGAAGTTTATGCCAGTTTCCATCCTTCATCCGGTATTCCATGGCAATGGTTTCTTCATTCTTCATTCGTTCCGGCAGCGTAGAAATATCTGTAAATTTAAAAAATGCCTCCTGATATTCCTCCGCAATATATTGTCTGTATACTTTTTTATTATTGACTGACAGAACACCGGAGTTTATAAAATTCAACTGTTCTTTATCTTTGTTTGAAATTTCTTCAAACCAGTCCGCCTGGATATCAATTCTTGATATATACTGATATGTTTTTGCAATGGAAGATATGATCTCGTTTCTCAGTTCCGCTTCCTCCAGTGCTTTCTCCAGTCGTTTCTGTGTCGCTTTTTCCTTATAAAGAATACTGTCTATACTGCGATATCCTAAAAATATGGTAAATGTTTTCTCATCGCTTTTTCCCTGTACCGCATAGGCTTCATAATATTTATTTTTTTCTGTTTCTGAAACGCTCTGGTAATGATAGGTAATCTTTTCCGTATTACAAAGCCTTCTCTTCATATTTCTGCAGGTATGCCAGTTCAGGAATTCTTCTCTGTCCTGTTCTAAAATAAAGGAATCCGCATATTCTTTCGCATAATCATCAAAATTGGCAAATGTTTTGTCTTTCCTGTCCGCCAGTTTTCTGGCATTTGTATTTTCAGCAAGACGGAGAATCTCAAATTTTCCGGAATTAAGTTCTATCCGATACAGGGAAACGTACTCCGGAAATAGTTTTTTTATGATAAATTCTTCATCGCTTAGCGGGTCCTGTATCTCGTCATCTGGATTTCTGTCCTTATCCCATGCCTGGATCAGTCCGGAACAGAATCCGCTCTTCCCGATAGGTGTGATTGTCACATGATATTTTTTTCCTTTTCGAATCACCATTTCACTGGACCTGTTCTCATATGCCGCCCCATAACAGGCGTATAACCACTTCTCATCAATTTTCGGGAACAGATCCAGAAAGGACCGATCGATCATCGCTTCCATCCTGTAGTCTTTTATATCTGCAAAGGCCTGATTACAGTAACGGTAGATCCAGTCCACCGGCTGTCCTTTATCGTCCAGCACAAGTTCCAGCACGCAATATCCTACAGAACTATGGTCAAAAATATTCAGGTTAAATTGTTCTTTATATGACGGCATGGCATCACCTCCCTGATGATGTTGATTATTTTTTTATCAGATAAGAATATTTTCGAATCTGATAACGCAACAATTCCCTAATTCGATTACAGATTTCTTCAGAATATATCCCCGCAACGGAATCCAGAATGGCATTTACATCCTCAATGTTAAAATTAAAATCTATCTGGGTTCCATATAATTCTTCTGCTGCCTCAAGCTGAATGTCAAAATCCATGCTAAAAGGTTTTGATTCTATTTTTTCCAGGCAAGCCTCGTAGGATAATTCTAGTGGATAGTCCACACTGGTATCTGCAAATATGCAAAGTCCCTGGTCAAATAAAGGGCTGAGCGAATATCGCTGTGTTTTTTCATTATAGATCACAGCAATATTATTGGTATGTCTGTCCTCATTTACAAAAAAAGCATCAATCTCCAACATTGCCGTAATATACTTGCCAAAACCTTCAATCTCAGTTATACGTTCAACCTGTTCTACCATATACTGAATTCTTTCCGTAACTTCTTCAAAATCAGTCAGCCCAGAAGCTTCGAAACAAGTACCTCTGCCAGGCTCTCATATCCCATATAATCCGCCTTATACCACAGATTATCAATCTTCCATTTACGTTGATCACCTTTTGATATATGCCCTGTCTTATGCAAAGGAGAATATTTATCAATTTCAACTTTATCCATAAAAATCATCTCTCCTTTTTTACCATCATGATCCATTGGTGATCCCCTTCCATATATCCATCTGTTTTTTCAATAATCAGAAGTGGATCGTAAAAAGGAATTCTCATATCTCTCAGGATTTCTTTTGCATGATCGCGTGTCCTGGGAAAACATCTGTCCTCCAGAAAATACTCAAAATCATTCCAGCTTGGATTATCCACAACTCCAAATGCTCTTAATGGTATCTGATCCGTATAATTTTTAATATAAATTTTTTCGTGTAAAAAATCTATATCTATCATCGTGCACAGATAATCCCTGTTCATAAAATACATCCTCATTTTTACATCTGGATCTTCACTGAAATTATGCACACGTTTTATCTGACTGTAGATCGTCTGTCTGGATACATGGTATTTTTTTGCAATTTCTGTAATCTTCACACCCTGCTTCTGCAACGCAAGGATATTCGCAAGCTGTGGATCTGTAAAAGAATTCTTTCTGCCGACAGGACTCCTGTTTGCAGAATTTCCTTTTTTTCTGTAGCATGCTGCATCTTCTGCGATTCGCCTTAATTCTTTAGCATCTGTTGTACCAAAAATCTCTCTGATCTGTTCCGTTAAGTCTGGTTCTTTTACTTTCATATAACCACCTCAGTTTGACTATAACATGCAAAAGAAAGAAGTGTCAAGTTTTTATTTCTTGACACTTCTTTCTTACGCAAATATTAGCTCTGTCATGTTTTATCAACCATATTCCTTTTGACTTTTCCTGAAATTTATGATACCGTTAGTTAGTAGAATCTAACAGCAAATCAATATCAAGGAGGCGTTGCTATGACCCCTGAAGAATATAAAAAACTTTCTGTCAAAGAATTTACGCAGGCAGCCAAAATCTATGACAGCGGCCATGCCGGTATTTACGAAATGTGCAAAGACGATTATCCTCCGATTCTGGCAGAACTGGAAAAAGAATCTTTTCATGATGTCCTGGACTGCGGCTGTGGAACCGGCCCGATGATCGAACTTCTTCATGAGAAATATCCGGATAAACACTACACCGGTCTGGATCTTACTCCTGAAATGATCCATGTGGCCCAGGCCAAGAATCTCTCCAACACGGAATTTCTTGTAGGTGACAGTGAAAATCTGCCCTTTGAGGATGATTCTTTTGATGCCGTTATCTGTGCAAACAGCTTTCATCATTATCCAAATCCCCAGGACTTTTTTAACAGTACCTACCGTGTCCTGCGTAAAGGCGGCCGCCTGATCCTGCGCGACTATACTTCCTCCAACTTTGTTGTCTGGCTTATGAATCATCTGGAGATGCCCCTGGCTAATCTGTTCGGACACGGCGATGTAAAGATACACAAACCTGCAGAATTCATCGCCATGGCAGAAAAAGCCGGATTCATCGTACTGACTATGGAAAAGCAGAAAGGCTTCCGCGCGCATCTTGTTGCGAGGAAATGATTTTTTATCATTTCCTCCCGCAATTCTTTTAATACTGATATTTCAGCATAAGCCTATATCCTGTCCCAATGCACACTTCTATATACTTTCCAGAAAATCCCGGATCACTTTTACATAATCATCCGCTTTCAAGATCGTAGAGAGATGTCCGCCTGAAACATACTGGATGACAGGATCATGCATCAGTTGTATAAGGTCTTTCTGCATCTTTCCGGAAAAGAAATCCTGGTCTGGAAGTATCAGAAGTATTTTTCCCTTAAGCATCCTAAAATCCGTTTCCGTAACCGGCGTCTGCTTCATCAGATCAGCCAGCAGACCAGAAATATGCACATCTTTTTCTTTGGTATAATCTTTGAAAATGGTTTCAAACATATCTTTGGCATATGCAAGTTCTTCTTTGCTCTCGTTCCGGCTGTGTCCCATTCCGACTTTGATCAGTTTCGGTTTCTCATAATTACAATGCTTCATATAAAACAGCATCAGCGGTGCCAAAAAATACTTTTTCCTGAGACTTTTTATCGTCTCTGCATCCATACCGCCTGTTGAGATCAGAATAAACCCTCCAACTTCCTTTGGATACGCCTGCGTGTAGATCTGGGCAACCATACCGCCATCACTTGCACCTATAAAAACCGGCTCTTTGATCCCAAGCTTTTCAAAAAAACCGTGCAAACTCTATTTTTTACAGCTCTTATCTATTCTGTCTCTGACTTATTTTTTTCCATACAGAATGCCCATTCCCCTTATCATCCACGGTGTTGTCACAAAACCTGGAATGAACTCCAGCTTCTTCTCCAGGTTTCCTATGTAATGTACTTCTGAGATTCCCTCTGCTTTTAATATACGGACAAATTCATCCATATCTCCGTACAGTGCTTTCTGAGAAAACATATCCTGGAAGGAAAAAGCTCCACCTTTTTTTACTACTCTGAGCGCTTCTTTTACCACATCTCTCTTGTCTTTTGCAGAGCGCACTTCATGAAATACAAAGTTGCTCACTGCAGCATCAAACGTTCCGTCCGGAAAATCCAGTTTTGCAGCATCACCTTTCCAGAAAGTGATCTGATCTGCAACTCCCTCGATCCGCGCATTTCTCTCACACTGCTCTTTTGCATAACTCCATTCTACTCCCCAGTAATCCACTGCGGTGATCCTGGCCTCAGGAAACGCTTTTGCACAGCGAACTGTAAGTGCAGCAGCTCCGCATCCGATATCCAGAAGCTTCCCTTCTCCGTTCCATTTAAGATAATCCACAAGATGCTCATGGACTCCTGCCATCATATTGCCTTTTCCAAATGCGAAAATTTCATGGCAGATCAGCATGTAGACTGCATAGAGCAGTGACAGTATGCAGAGCGCCCCCAGCACTATAGCAATCACCGGCTTATGCAACACAGCCTTCGCTGCTACAGTAATTACAAGAAAGACTGCTGCCAGCCCAAACATCAGATACAGCATTTTCTCTGGTACCCAGTTTCCATAATTTGTTTTTTCTTTCATGCTTCTTACCTCCAATTCCCACATATTCCGTCATTTTTTCAGTTCCTCTCAAATCCAAGAAATCTGGTCCCCTGAAAACTTAATTCACCAACATCTCCCTCTGCCATCTGACCATATTCCTTTCCTGCGACAGACAGCTCCATCCGGTCACCGCTTTTTACTTCAAAAGTCACATAGTAACTGGTTGATGTAGTGGTGCTGAAACCATCAGACTGCTGATTATGGAAAACCTTCGTTCGCTTTGCAACAATCTTAGCAGTGACCGTTAACCTGGGAGAATTGTTATTTTTATTCCATGTGCTGATATTTTTCACAAAAATATAAACCATCGTTCCTAAGACACAGAAAAATATAATTGCAAATAAAATATTAAATACCTGGTCAAGTCCATAAAACATAATTTCTTCCCCCTTTATCTGCCCAGAGATTCTTTTATTATATCGGCGTTCCTACCTCGATCAGATTTCCATCATTATCCAATATCATATCCAAGCCAAACAGATCATGATAAAACTGTTTCGATTTTTCGATGTCTTTTACTACTATCAAAACGTTTTTTAATTTCATAGACACTCCTCCAACTCTTATTAATTGAAGTTTACCATACTATAATGTTCTATACAACTAACATATTTACTGTCAGTCACTTCATCTTCTGAATTCTTTCGGAGTACTCGGATGTCTGAGAAAATTTCAAAAACATGACACTGATGAATAACACCACAATTTCCACCACCGTAATTTGTTGCAATAATCGGCTGAATATATTGACCAACTCCTGTAAAAATGAATTGAACCAAATAACACAGTTGAAGATCACAGCCGTTCCAACCGTTCATTGATCGTAAGATATTCTATAAACTTCCTGGTTGCCGGAGTCAGCTTTGTTCTGTCTTTCATTACCAGTCCAATTTCTCTGAAATATGGATTTCTGAATGATCGGATCGCGATCTGGTATGGAATTCGTCTCAGGATCATATCCGGAAGCACTCCCACTCCCAGTCCCCGCTCCACCATTGACATGATGGCATAATCTTCCCATGTGGTAAAACGGATATTGGGATGTGCATGGTTCTTCTCCAGCAATTCGGATACCTCCGTTTTTCCTCCGTGCTCCAGAAGCAAAAAAGACTGATCGTTCAGATCTTCATAATCCAGTAATTTTTTCTCTGCAAGGGGATGATCTACCGGAAGTACAGCCTTGTATTCATCTTTTTTAAGACTTATCACATCAAAGGCCCCACCTGCCGGCAGCCGCAGAAAACCGCAGTCTACACGTCCTTCATCGATCCATTTTTCCACTTCCTCATAATCGCCCAGAAGCATTTCATAATCAATTCCCGGATAATCTTTCTGAAACCTTGCAAACACATCCGGCAGCCAGTTGATCGCCACACTGGAAAAAGTTCCGATCCTGACAGTACCGCTCTGGATTCCGTTGATCTCATTCACCTTTTGCTGTATTTCCTCGAAATCGCTTACTATTTTTCTTACATATGGCAGGATCTGTTTGCCGGAAGAAGTCAGACAGACGCCCTTTTTATTCCGCTGCAATAACGAAATCCCCCACTCTTTTTCCAGATCCGCGATCATCTTGCTGATCGATGACTGTGCATAATTCAGACTGTCTGCGGCTTTCGTAAAGCTCCCTGTATCTACTGTTTTTACAAAAGCAAGATATTTCAGCAAATTCTTATCCATTTATTATCATTCCTTTTTTCGATGTTATTTATCAAATATATTCGCTTTTTCTATTATAATAATTGAGTTACAATGATTCAAGATTATTGGGAAAGGATTTAAAGATATGCGCTATTCAGAAAAAAACATCGATATGCTCACAGGTTCTTTATACAGAAGTATTCTTTTTTTACCATTCCGATTGCCCTCAGCAGTATGCTGCAGCAATTATTTAATGCAGCCGACACTGCGATCGTAGGATTATTCGACACATCGTCTTCTCTTGCTGCCGTAGGGACCAACGGAAAAATTATTGCCCTGATCGTGGCTCTGTCATCCGGATTATCTGTAGGAGTCAATGTATTGGTTGCTCAGCAGATCAGGCAGCTTTACCGATGCAGAAAAATTCTGCGGATATGTCTGGTCTTCTCTATTGTGAGCAGTCTGATCCTTATTGAACCACTTGTCATATTCCGGAATTTTTTTGTAGGATTTTTTTCTGCAGATCAAACAGTGATACAAAATGCCTGCCTTCGTATCCTGTGCATTCTTTTTTTCGAACCGCTGTGCAACCTGTACGAGATCCCGGCAGGCGTATTAAGAGGTACCGGACATTCCCTGTACCCGGCTGTTGCTACTATTATTGGAACCTGCTGTTTTCGCATTGTATGGATCTGTACGGTTTTCAGACATTATCATCAGTTAAATATTCTGTATTATGCGTTCCCGATTTCATGGGTGTTAACGATAATCCTTATTACAATCGGATTCATTGCAAAAAAGCCAGATAAGACGTTTTGACTTATCTGGCTTTGAAGTATCATATTCTTCCGTGCGTAAAGAGGACATTCGCAATCCGCTTCGCGACCTGTGTTCAGGATGTTATCTCATTTCCACAATTTCCCTTCTTTATAATGTTTTCTGCAAAGCGCCACATAGCTCTCATTTGATCCCAACATGATCTGGGCACCTTCCCGCACAATCTTTCCGTTGGAATATCGGGTATTGCACTGTGCACGCTTCCCGCACCAGCAGACAGTGGGAACTTCTTCGATAACATCTGCTATTTCCATCAGTCGCCTGGAACCGGGAAACAGGTGGTTCAAAAAGTCTGTACGAAGGCCATAGCAGAGAACCGGAATCTCATAAAAATCCACAATATCTGATAATGTATCGACTTCTTCCGGGGAAAGAAACTGTGCTTCATCCACCAGAATGGCATTTACTTTTTTTCCGTGATACAGATATTCTGCTTCCCTGGTATCCCATAATTCCGAAATTTTTTTCATAAAATCGTCCACATATTCAGCCGGAGCCGCCAGACCTATGCGGGACTGGATCTCGTGCTCTCCATCTCTGTTATCTGTTCTTGGTTTCAGCAACACCGCATACTGCCCACGTTCTTCATAATTATAACGAACCATCAGAATATTGGCAGATTTCGAGCTTCCCATCGCCCCGTATCTGAAATATAGTTTTGCCATTTTTTGTTTCTCCTTTATTACTCATACTGCTCAGGTCTTCGAAGGGATAAATAATCCAGGCTGCTTCTGACTTTTTTTACCTCCTGCAGATCAATATCACACACCAGTAACTGCTCCCTGTCATCTGCTTTTGCAAGGACTTTCCCTCTTGGATCGATCACGATGGATTCCCCGGCAAACTGCATTTTATCTTCTGTTCCGACACGGTTGCACATGGCAATGAAAACCTGGTTCTGCATGGCCTGAACCCGCATTTCCCATTCAAACATTTCCATTGGCTCTGCTTTTGTATTTGCAGTCGGGACTATGATCAGGTCTGCACCTTTTTTTGCACAGGTACGGATGCTTTCCGGCATATGTCTGTCAAAACAGATTACAATGCCGATCTTTCCAAATGGTGTGGCAAAAACTTTAAAGCCGTCCTCCGCCGGTGTATAATAATCCTGCTCATAAAAATTTTCATTCTGTGCGATGTGGACCATTTTTGCAGTATCTCGGATTTTTCCTTCCGGGGAGATCCAAAGAGAAGTATCGTATCTGGCTCCTTCTGATTCCAGATAGACATTTGGTGATAAATAATATCGATGCTCCCTGGCTTTCTGGCACAATCTTATCAGTGCATCATTATCCATATCTATACAGTAATGATCCACACATATATTGTGATACTGCGGAAAAAACGGTGTCAGCTGTATTTCCGGAAAAAAGACCAGATCACAGTTTTCTGCCATATCACAGTATTTCAGGCTTTTATCAAGATTCTCGGATATTTCCTTTCCCATACTCATCTGTACAAGTGCAATTTTCATTTACCGTTCCCCTTCACATCCTTCATTTTTTCCAAAAGTTTGCTATAAACATGCTCCACAAACCACGGTTCTGTAGATCTCTCCAATGCTTCTTCCGGTGAAAACCAGGCTACGCCGCTGTTTTCATCTGCTTTTATGGAAACCGCTTCTTCCGGGTCTGCCTCAAGGAAATATGTGATATTAAAGTGCAGATGGCTGGATACGTATTTTCCTTTTTTCACATGACCATCTACAGTCAGGGATTCCATAGAAAAAATCTCCTCGGACACCGGATGAACATTGGAGATTCCGGCTTCTTCCTTTACCTCCCGGATCGCAACAGACAGAAGATCCGTCTCCCCATCCGCATGTCCTCCAAGCCAGGACCAGGAGTTGTAAATATTGTGATATACCATAAGAACTCTGGTTCGCTCCCTGTTCACAACCCAGGCGGAAGCCGTCATATGGGCTACTGTATTTTCTCTGGAAAAAGCATTCTCATTATTTCTGATCCAGTCCAGGATCAGGATTTTATCTCTCTCCTCCTGCTCGTTATAAGGCTTATATTCTTTTATCTGATTGATCAGTTTCTGGCAGTTCATTGTTATCCTTTCCTTTCGACTTTATCAACACAATATCAATACACCACTGGTAAATCCCGCATCCTGTACCTGTTAACAGACAAATAAACCTTTTGCTTATCTGGATAGCCTCATATACAAAAGCGGATACGGATTCCCTTCCTCATCATACTCCGTTCTTTTATATGTCTGAAATCCCATATGCTCATAAAAGCCGACTGCCTGGGGATTCTGTTCGTTTACGGTGAGTTCCTGAATGTTATAAGTTTCAATACCGTACTGAAGCAGCTGCTTTCCAAGCCCTTTTCCTCTGACCTCCGGAGAAAGGAAGAGCATTTCCAGCCGATTACTGTCAATTCCCATAAATGCAACAGGCTCTCCGAATTCTTTTTCCGCAATGATCAGATATTCTACATTTTCTATTGCCATGGGAACGTATTCCCTGATCTTGATGATCTCTTCTTCCGAAAGAAAATCATGGGTTGCCCGTACAGAACTTTCCCAGACATTTAATAACTGCCGGATCAGTTGCTGAGTTCTCTCCTGAACCTGAACGATCTTTTTTTCCATCTATTTATCCTCTCGTTTATCTTATATCAAACTGATATCAGTATACCATAAAAAAGCCAGAGCAGCCTCCTCAATTTCGGAAGCTGCCCTGTCCCATTTTATACTTTTACGCTCCACATATTTCTGTATTTTCTGAAATAAAAAATACTCATAAGAATACTCAAAACCTCACCAGCTGTAATGGACATCCATACTCCATCCATGCCAAAGATCCCTGGCAGTATCAGTACCGGCGCGATCATGAAAATGACAGTTCGGCAGAAAGATAAGATCGCAGATGTTTTTCCATCGTTTAATGCAGTGAACCAGCCGGATGCAAATACGTTGTAGGCCATCATCAGGAAGCTGGTTGCCACGATCCGGAATCCATACAGTGCGATCGTCTCCACCTGGGCGTTGTTTTTTGCAAAAAAATCTACTACAGCACCGCCTGCCAGATAACTTAGCACAGTGACCACAATTCCTGCAATTCCCAAAGTCCATATACTGATGCAGAACAGCTTGGAAAGCCGTTCTTTATCTCCACGTCCCAGATTATAACTGACAACAGAAGAAATTCCATTTATATAACCACGGAACAATCCGCCGAACAGTTCCTGTGCATACAGGATAATCGTCAGAGAAGCCACTCCATCTGATCCGCCAATCTTCATCAGAATACGGTTAAACAGAATCGCGATTACAGAAAATGCAAGCACATTGACCATCTCTGAAGCGCCATTAATACAGCTGTTCACAATAGTCTGCATTCTCCACTTTGGTCTTACAATGTGCAAAATCTGTTTTCGATTGAAGCTGAACCATAAAATTCCTGCAATGGACGGAAATGCATATCCGATTCCTGTTGCAATAGCTGCGCCTGCCAGTTCCCAGTGAAAAATCTTCCTGTGCTTCTCTCTGCTTACCTTCTCCTAATTTTTTTGCTACCAGTGCATTTCCACCACTGCCAAACATCATTCCGATTGCCGACGCAAGAAAGATCATTGGCATTGTGATATTGATCGCAGATAACGCATCTGTATCCACCAGTCTTGCAATAAAAATCCCATCCACCGTAGAATACAGGCTGGAAAAAATACTGGATAAAATCGTTGGCAATGCAAATACGATCAGCCAGCGGAAACTGACTTCATGTTCTAATTTAACTTGTGTATCCAAAAAATATCTCCTCTCTTATATATCTTCCATCTTACTCAGTAAGATATCCGCAAATTTATTCTGTACTGTAATAACAGTTTCCACATCTCTGTCATCCAGCATTCCTATGACTTCTTCCTCATACTGAAACAGCGGCTGAACCAGATTTCTGGCAAAACGTTCTCCACTTTCTGTCAGTGATATGATCTTTTCTCTTTTGTTCTGTGGATTAACCTGCATCCAGATATATCCTGCATTTAACTGTTTCTTAATAAGGCTGTTAACAGAAGTCTTAGGTGCTCCCAGTTTCATACTTAACTCTTTCTGTGTGATCTCCCTGTTTTCCTTCTGAAAAATTTCATAAAACATCATCATTTCATATAAAGTTAATTTATGTTTCGTAGCCCATACATCATATACCTGATCTATTTTCTGTGCTGATTCATAGATCCGGTCAATTTTTTCCCGGTTCGTCAATGATATTTACCTCCATAAAAAATAGTACGATTTCGTACCGTTAGATATTAGTTCGAAATCGTACTATTGTCAATAGCAATTTATAAAATTTAAGAATTATTTCACTCTGCACTCCGGCTCTTTCCCAAAAGCAGAATTCCCACCAGCAAAAATACAGGGAAAATAACCCCTGCCAGGATTCCTTTTTTCAGGTTGTCTGATAATATCCCGGACACAAATCCAACTAAAGTCGGACCTCCGGAGCATCCTACATCTCCGGCCAGTGCAAGAAGCGCAAACAGGGATGTACCTCCTCTTCGCAGTGCCATGGATGCCTTGCTGAAGCTTCCCGGCCACATGATTCCCACGGAAAATCCGCAGATGGAACAGCCGATCAGTGACACAAATGCAGATGGTGCAAGGGAAATGCAGAGATAGGAAATAATGCAGAGAATGCTGCTGCCGATCATAAATTTGTCCAGATCCATCCTGTCTCCGAATTTTCCATAAAAGGCTCTGGAACTTCCCATCAGGATCGCAAATGCCATAGGACCTGCAAGGTCTCCGATGGTCTTGGTTACTCCCAGTCCCTGCTCCGCAAATGTTGAAGCCCACTGGCTGACACCCTGTTCACTTGCACCGGCACACAGCATCATTAACATCAGGATCCAGAATGTCTTATTCCTGCATAATTCTCTTATTGTCATTCCTGTCTCGCCCTCTTCGATCAGAGTTGCGATAGGAACTTTTGTAAATGTAATACCATTTACAATAGGAACAATCGCCCAGATCAGTGCCATGATCTTCCAGTTTTCAATTCCAAATATACGGAAAAAGATCGTGGAAAGCAGGACCACTGCCACATGACCCCAGCAGTAAAAGGAATGCAGAAGGCTCATTGCCTTTTCTTTATTATCACTTGGGCAGCTCTCCACAATAGGGCTGATCAGCACTTCGATCAATCCGCCGCCTACTGCATAGATCACTACGGAAATAAATAATCCCGCAAATGCATTAGGCAAAAGATCCGGCAGGATCACCAGGCAGATCAGTCCTGCCGCTGAAAATACATGAGCCAGAACAATGGAAATCCGGTAGCCGATCCGGTCTACAAATTTTGCAGACAGAAGATCAATGAGCAGCTGGATCCCGAAATTGAATGTGATCAGCATTGTGATCTGGCTCAGTGGAATATGGTAGCTTTTTTCAAATGTCAGAAAAAGCAGCGGCACAAAGTTATTTACGATTGCCTGCACGATGTAACCCACAAAACAGGCATATACCGTTTTCTGATATTTGTCTTTCATCAGAAATCCTCCTCCATATTATTGTAATTCCTTTTCAATCTTTTGTATTATATCACCACATTTTAAAATTGTAATTGCACTTTTCTTTCATTTTATAGTACAATATCACTATATATAACAGAAAGGAATTTTGTAATCTCATGCAGAACATTCATACAAACAGCAATCTGCAGGAAACCACAAAACACGGCGGACCTGATTTTCCTTTGGAATTTTATATAGATGATACTCGAAAATTTTATAATAACGATATCAATTGGCACTGGCATAAGGAATTTGAGATCATCTGCGTTTCAGAGGGTACTGTTACTTGCCAGGTTGAGCAGAAAACCTATACCTTACATTCCGGCGAAGGAATTTTTATCAACAGTGGTATGCTGCATCATTTCACAGCCGAAAACTATGGCGTCATGCCTAATATTGTATTTTCCCCCACTTTTCTTGCTCCAGGTGAAAGTCTTATTTACAAAAAATATATTCTGCCATTAGAAAATGCCATGCTTCCCTGCGTTATTTTCAAGCAGCAAACATGGCAAAAACATATTCTGGATCTCTGCGGTCAATTGTTTCTTAATCTGGCCTCACCGGAAAGACAGGAGCTTCTCATTCATAACCTTTTAAGTGAAATCTGGCTTATTATGACAGAGCATCTTTCCCCGGAACAGCTTACTCCCAGATCAAGTGTTCTGCCTTCACACTCTGAACGCATGATTCCAATAATGCTCGAGTATATCCAGACACACTACGCCTCCCCAATATCACTGACAGATATTGCAGCTGCCGCGAATATCAGTCCCAACACCGCTTTACGCTATTTCCGGGAAAATATCGGAATATCCCCGGTCGAGTATCTTATTCAATATCGTATCAGCATCGCCTGCAAAATATTAAGGGAAAGCTCTGACAAAATAGCCAGCGTTTCTGTCAGAGTCGGATATGACAATGTCAGTTATTTTTGCAGGATCTTTAAAAAACTTGTAGGAAAATCTCCCTCTCAATATCGAACTGAAGCGAAATCATCCGTTAATTTTCCCGGCAAATTTTCCTGAGATACTTCCGGGTACGAGCCTTGCACCGATATTCATCGCCTTTGTTAATATCCCTCATTTAACCGGACAATATTCTTTAATTCTTTTCCGTTCAGATATCGTTCCATATTTTCCATGCAAATGTTCCAGATCATGTCCTGAACTTCTGCGTTTCCTCCGAAACTTGGGCCTGCGATGTGTGGGGTGAGAATAACCTGGTCCATTTCCCACAGCGGAGAATCGAACGGAAGTGGTTCTGTCTCAAATACATCCAGGACTGCGCCTTTTAAGTGGCACTCCTGTAATGCCCGGATCAGGTCTTCTGTTGGAATAAGGCTTCCTCTTCCTACATTGATTAGAACTGCATCTTTTTTCATGGAATGCAGACGGTCGTAATTCAGAAGTCCTTTTGTTTCCAAAGTTCCCGGAAGGCAGCCGATCACAATGTCCGCCTGTGGCAGTTTATCATCCAGTGCTGTCAGATCGTATACCTCATCAAAGTCTTTCAGCTGCTGCGAATGTTCTGAGACCGCTGTTCTTTTTATTCCAGTCACATGGGTTTCAAATGCTTGCATTCTGTGAGCGATGTTTTTTCCGATGTCACCGGTTCCCAGGATAAGAACATTTTTTCCATATATGGTGTCTGATGATCTATTCTGTACCCAGAGACGTTCCTGCTTGTTTTTCCAGTAAACAGGAAGTCCTCGATACAGGGCAATGATGTTCCCGATCACATATTCCGATATAATTTTTCCGAAAGCTCCGGAAGCATTGGTCAATGTAATAGTTTCCGGGAATATTTTCATTTTTGTATATTTGTCTGCGCCAGCCCAGGTCAGCTGGATCCAATGGAGATTTTCGGCTTTCCGAAGTTCCGATTCTTCCGGTTCTCCGATCACAACCTCTGCTGTTGTAATGGAGTCCCTGATTTCATTTTCTTCAAAAACAAACTCACATTTCTCTCCAAATTTTGTTATAAACCTGTTTCGGATTTCCGCGTCACACTGTGGCTTTATCAGGACTTTTATTTTCTTCTCTGTATTTTCCATGATGTTCTTCTCCGCAGGCGATTTTCAGGACTCATTTACCAGTTTTCCGGTCATATGCTCCGGTTCCAGCTCCAGGCAGAGAACTGCAGGACCGGAATGTTTCAGTTCATGTTCCACGTATGCTTTATCATCCGTGAATTTTTTGCATAAATTTGTGCAGATTTCCACGACCTTTTCCGGTTCTTCCACTATACGGAGGCGTCCAAACACAATCACACTTCGAATGTTTAGTGCCCATTCTCCTTCCTTTCGATATCCCTCGTCCATAACACAGAATGAAACTTTGTCACAATTTTTGATGGCATCAATCTTATGACCAGATTTTGCTCCGTGGAAATAGATTTTTCCATCTTTCTCGTTATACCAGTGGGTCATAGGCATTCCATAGGGATATCCATCCTCTCCCTGCACGGAAAGCACGCCTCTTGGTTCTTTTTTCAGGATTTCGATACATTCTTCTTTGGTTAATTCCTGTTTGGATCTTCTCATTTTTCGAAACATAAGCTAGTCCTCCTCTTGCCCTGTATTAGTCTATTTTCTGTCTGCTATGACTGTTTTTTCGTTATCTTTACTTTACTATCTTTCAAAAATAACTTTATATGTTCCCAGCACCTGTCTGCATGGAATTTTTGCTGCATTTTCTGCTGTAAATGTATCTCTGGGATAGGTCGTTTCCGGCTCTTGTGGATAGGCTGGAAGGGTTTTTCCGATGCTGACACCATGGGCATCCTTTTCAGTAAACTTCCACTGAAATGTGCAGTCACAGAATTCTTTATTCTCGGTGATCGTCTCCGGCTTTTTTAATTCCGGTGTTTCTTTCAGGAAATAACATCCCGCATTGTCTTTTTCTGCCGGGCAGGAGCCTTCGATTCCTACCCCTGTAAATGAAATTTCAATGAAATCTGTTTGAAAAGTAGTTGTCCTTCTTTCTGAAATTGTACTTCATTCCAGTAACCGATATTCAGCCAACCTCTGTTTCCGTCTTTTTCTACCGGTGTGTTAAATTCCAGATAACCATTACTGTTGTCCTGGATCTCTGCATTGATTCTGAGAACCGGACGCAGAGAAACAAATCCCTCCGGAATGATCGCCCTGATCCTGTCCTGCTCAATGCCATAGGCCATTACGTATTGTTCTACCTGCATGAATTTTTCCCCTTGTTACTTATTCCATGTTCCATGGCTGTTTTTTATTATATTCTATTTCCAGCTCTTCCGCCAGATATCCATCACTCATACAATGCATATCTGAAATTCCCTCACTTATCAACTGATACAGCTGTGAATGATAAAAAATACCCAATGCTGTTTCAACAGAAATCCCCATTTTTTCTGCAAATAATTCTACTATCCGTACATATTTCTTTTGTAACAAAATCGGATTAGCATTCATACTTCAAAACTCCTCTCATAATGAAGATGCTCCAAAGACTCCTCTGTGCGAAAACAGATTTGCATATTCGGCTTTTCATACTTCAGTCTGCTAATTGCCTCATTTTTGTCAATCAACTGATCAAAATACAGTTCAACCGTATTGAACACTTTATCATTGGCCACTCCGCCCATAACAATATCATAATCTGAATCATCCTTTTCTCTTCTGCAATTCATAATAAAATCCAGCCATTCTTCAGAATAAGAATCAAATTTCAAAATTTTCAGATTTTCCTGTGCGTTTTCTTCAAACTCAAAGGTTGTAACAATCCCTTGTTTACCGCGCCGTTTGAATTTTCCACACCATTTCACAGCCTGGTCTCTGAGAGGTGTCACATAAAATCCTTTACCAAAATCAACATCTGACCGGGAATGTTTTAAATCTGGATTTTTCACTTCAAGCCATGAGCCATGATATACTATCATTACAAAACACCTCTCTCTTTCATAACCTCAATAATATCATCCACAATATATTCTTTCCCCTGGGTATGAAGTATCTCATATTCCGGAATGATGTAATCATTCAAAATATCACTTTTTTCTGTCAGCGCATCATATACCTTTTCTGCACTTACACCCAGTTTTGCTGCTATATTTTCAATACAAAATATCGCAAACTCCAGTTCTCTTGACTTTTCTATGTTTTGTTTCATCATTTCCAAGGCCTCCTGTATCAGATATCAACACCCAAACAACTTCGCAGTTTTCTCCATCCTTTCTGCGATCGGCACTCCAAACGGGCAGCGGGTTTCGCATTCCTGGCAGCCGATGCATTCGGAAGCTTTGTGCTCCAGAAGTTCATAGTGGGATCTTATGGTTGCGGGGACTTCCGGCTGCATGGTGGCAAGATCGTAGAATTTATTGATCATGGCAATGTCCAGTTCTGCCGCACATGGCTTGCAGTGTCCGCAGTAAGTGCACTCTCCTTTATAGGAATGGAACGGTGCATTAGCGATCACAGATGCGTAATCTTTTTCTTCCTCCGTTGCTGTTTCATATGCTACGGCATCATTGACCTGCTCTTTTGTGTCATAGCCGCACATGATGGAACAGACTGCAGGTCTTGTAAGTGCGTAATGGATGCACTGTACCGGTGTCAGGCTTACACCGAAAGGAGAACGTTTTTCATCAAAAAGTCTTCCCCCTGCAAAACCTTTCATAACTGTGATACCCACATCATTTTCTTCGCATGCTTTGTACAGGCGAGCACGGTCTGCATCGATTCCTTTTAAGCTGCTGTCAAATTCTTCCGCAAACATGGTATCAATATTTTCACTTGCAGGAAGCATATCAAAAGCCGGATTGATACTGAAAAGGATCATTTCCACATATCCGGATTCCGCTGCTTTTTTCGCTACTTTCGGGTTGTGGGAACTCATGCCGATGTGACGGATCACGCCGGTTCTCTTCAGTTCCATCACGTAATCCATATATTCCGAATGCTGGAGATTTTCCCATTCCTCCTCAGAGTCCACATAATGGATCATGCCAAGATCAATATAATCCGTCTGGAGCCTTTTTAAAAGATCCTCAAATGCAGGACGCACATATTCCATCTCTCTGGTACGGTAATACTGCTCGTCCTTCCATGTTGATCCGATATGTCCCTGAATAAACCATTTGTCACGGTTCTCCCTGATTCCCTCCCCAATGATATTTCTGGATTTCGGGTCCGGCATCCAGCAGTCCAGGATATTGATCCCCTGTGCAGATGCATAATGGATCAACTCAATACTTTCTTCCTCCGGATGGCGTTCCAGCCACTCTCCTCCAAAACCGATCTCGCTGACCTGAAGCTCTGTTTTTCCTAATCTTCTTGTTTTCATTACTTTTTCCTCCTGATCTATTCTATAATTATACTCTTAAATATCTCTGCTGCCTTACTGAATACCGCATGCTTTTTCCATACCAGAGCCTGTCTGGTAGGAAGCTGGGGTTCCAGCGGAAGAAAACATACTTCCGGATCCAGTTCCGGTGCCAGCATCTCTCTGGTTGTCAGAAAATACCCTAACCCCTGCTGTACAAAAGAAATGGGGCTTCCATGAACCACATTATAGGTTGCCGCAATATTTAAGTCCTCCACATCCATTTCTGCCCAGTGCGCAATCTCATTCTGAAGACCAATTCTCTGATGCATGATGAGAGGCATTGTCCTGATATCTTCTTTTGTTATCACTTTTCCGCTGGAAAATGGATCGTCTTTCTTTGCAAGGATTCCCCATTGTGAAATCTCTTTCAGGGAAAAAAAATCGTATTTCACATTGTCAATGGGCTGCAGCATAACTGCAAAATCCAGTGTTCCATGGTTCAATCGCTCCGACACGTCTGTGGCATCTCCACTGTAAAAATGAAACTTCACATCCGGATATCGTTCCCGAAGCTTCGCAGCTGCCCCAAGAACCGATGGCGGCGTACCTCCACCCATATAAATATCTCCGATGACATCTTCCGTATCTGAGCTGATTTCCTGCTGGGTCTTCTCCACCAGTTCCAGGATTTCTTCTGCCCGCTTGCGCAAAAGAACCCCCTCCTCTGTCAGAGTGATCTTCCGTTTTCCACGGATCAGAAGTTTTTTCCCCAGTTTCTTCTCCAGTTCCATCAGTTGCTTTGACAGAGAAGGCTGTGCAATATGCAGGCTCTCTGCTGCCCTTGTGATATTCTCTTCCCTTGCCACTGCCAGAAAATAACGTAATTCACGAACTTCCATAAGCATCTTCCTATCATTCTTATTAGCTATATAATATCATAGTTAATAGGTATTTGCTATTATTTTTCCAAGGATATATACTGTATATGGTATGAGGCAAAAAAGCTTCTGTTTGCATTATCATTTTACTAAAATCAATGAGGTGTTCTTTATGAAATCAAAAAAACAGACCGCAAAGCTGGATATCCTGAACGGTTCTATCTGGAATAAGATTCCTCTGTACGCTCTCCCTGTAGCAGCAACCGGAATTCTGGAACAGCTGTTTAACGCATCGGATATTGCGATCGTAGGAAATTTTGCCAGCACAGACCGTACTGTTGCCATTGCTGCGGTAGGTGCCAACAGCCCTGTGATCGGCGTGATCCTGAATCTTTTCATCGGTCTCTCCCTGGGAACCAATGTTGTCATTGCCAATGCTATCGGGAGAAAAGATGAGCATGAAGTCCAGAAAGCTGTGCACACTTCCGTTCTGGCCGCTTTTCTGGCAGGTATCCTGACTACTTTGCTTGGAGAATGGCTGATCGGAAATTTCTTAAATCTGCTTAATGTTCCGGCAGATGTTTTTCCATATGCACTTTTGTATATCCGTATTTATCTTCTGGGATTGCCTGTGATCTTTCTCTTTAATTTTGAGGCTGCTATTTTCCGTAGTACCGGCGATACCAGGACACCTCTTCTGGCCCTGTTCTGCGGCGGTGTATTGAATGTGCTTTTGAATCTCTTTTTTGTAATCGTCCTTGGAATGAATGTGAACGGAGTTGCCACAGCCACTGTGATCGCCAATATTGTCAGCTCCTCCATTCTTTTTATCAAACTGACAAAAACAGAGAAATGGGTACATCTTGACTTACATAAACTATCCATTGACAGAGCCTGTCTCCTGAAGATCCTGCGGATCGGACTTCCTGCCGGAATCCAGAGTGCCGTATTTAATATCGCCAATCTGGTGATCCAGTCTGCTATCAACAGTCTTGGAACTCTTGTGATCGCAGCATCCAGTGCAGCCTTCAATATTGAGATCCTGGTATATTATGTATTTAATTCATTCAGCCAGGCCTGCACAACATTCGTGGGACAGAATTATGGCGCAAAGCAGATCCGGCGATGCAAAAAAGTTCTGCTGTTATGTGTAGCCGAAGGTCTGGTAACAACTGCTGCAGCTGCCATCCTGATCCTCTCCAGCGGAAAATTCCTGCTCTCCCTGTTTAACAGTGATCCCCAGGTTATTGACATCGGTTATACCCGTCTGGTCATTATCTTTTCCGCATACATTTTCAGTCTGCTCTATGAGATCATGTCCGGCTATCTCCGGGGTTTCGGGATTTCTTTTGTCCCGGCACTGCTTACAACCATCGGTGTCTGCGGAACCAGGATTGCATGGGTATATGCCGTATTCCCGAACCACCGCAGTTTTTCCAGCCTGATGATGGTTTATCCTGTCAGCCTGTCCACAACAGCGTTGCTTATTCTCATCGCAGTGCTTGTTTATCATCCGGCCCGCAGATACCAAAACAGGACCGACAGACATTAATCGTCTGCCGGCCCTGTTCTTTCTTAAACTTATACCATATCACTCCGCCGGATGATTCCAATCCCAATGGCATACGGGCCTGTATGCACACCGATGGTAGCTCCGATCCGGTGAATGGGAACTGTCTCTGTTGTTCCGAATTTTTCTTCCAGGCTCTGCATCAGCATTTTCTGGAAGCTCTCCGCTTCTTCATATCCATAGCAGTAACCAATGACCAGGGAACAGTTCTCTGGAGTATACCCGTTCTCTTCCATGTAATCAAGAAGCAGGTCAATGGTTCCTGCCATAGATTTTTTTCTGCCCCTTTTCAGCCCCGGTGAATAAATCTCACCGTCCTTTAAGGTAATCAGCGGTTTCACATTGAGAAGCTTACCTGCAATGCTGGCAACCTTTCCAATGCGTCCGCCGTGCTCCAGATATTCCAGATTTCCTACCGTAAAAAAGATCCTCTGGGTATCTGTCAGCTGGTTCATTCTTTCAATGCTGTCTTTCAGAGTATAACCCAGGTCACGAAGTCTGCAGGCTTCCAGCACATAAAGCCCCTGCATCAACGTACAGGCCAGAGAGTCAATGATCTTCACCTGAATGTCCGGATACTTCTCTGCAAGCATCTTTGCTGCGATCTCTGCGGACTGCATGGAGGAACTAAGCTTGGTGGAAATACAGATACAAAGGATATCTTTTCCCTCTTTTGCCTTTTCTTTAAAAACTTCATAATAATCATTTGGAGACGGTGCCGCTGTCAGCGGAAAAACATTGGACTCCGCCACCATTTTCCCGTAAAAATCCTCCAGACGGATTTCTACACCTTCTTTTTTATATTCTTTTCCGTCAAAAGAAACCAGGAAATGCACCTCGCCGATTTCTTTTTCTTTCACGATCTCTTCCGGCAGATCGCAGGAACCGTCACTTACAATAGTAAAATATTTTTCCATAAAAACCCTCTTCACACGATAATAATGTTAATTCTTTTATTATAATCATTTTGACATTTTCTGTCCATGTAAAACTATAACACTTACGGGGATTCCTCATTTTCTCTATCACTTTATTCCATTTGTGAATCCGACTTTTTCTTTACATCTTTTTCCGGTTGTTATAAGATTGCTATATAAACATCTTTGAATTCTAAGGAGATTGCCATGTCTGATTATATTATCACCCAGATCCGTCAGGCAGATAAATACGGAAATCATCTGGTCGATGAGCTGCTTGCTGCTGAGGGGATCCGAAGAGATGCAAACCTGGATTATACCTGCGGGATGTATTATGACGAGATGATTGATAATGGATTTTCCGTCAAATCCCATAAGATGGATGGTTTCCACATCCTGACGGAATCCTTCCATGTTGTCAAGGTCTGTATAAACCGTATCAAAACACTGTACTCCTGCTGCTCTTGCCGCGATCACAAGATTCTGTCTCGCACCCATCAGCTCGATTCCTGTTCCTGTAATATGTGTCTGAAGATCTTTTGTGTAATCACCGCCGGAAAGGGCAATGCCGAAAAGTCTCTCACTGGACTCGCAGATATCAAGAGCCTTCATCACACCTCTGGCAGATTCCACAGCTGCCATGATCAGGACGCTTCCCTCAGGACGGCCGAACTCTTTTTCCGCATAGGCGATCTCACGCTCCACAAGTTTTACATCCTGTGCACTTTCTGTCTTCGGGATACGGATGGAATCACATCCACCGGCAACGGAGCAGCGGATATCTTCTTTCCAGTACGGGCTGTCCAGGCCGTTGATCCTGACTACCCGTTCACATCCACGATAGTTAATTGTTTTCAGTGCATGATACAGGGAAAAACGTGCCGCGTCTTTCTGGTTCTCTGCTACTGCGTCTTCTAGGTCCAGCATGATAGAATCTGGTTTATAAATGTATGGATCTTTGATAAGTCCCGGTTTCTGAGCATTCAGAAACATCATTGTTCTTCTCAGTCTTTTTTTGTTCGGATTGTTCATCGGATATCCCCTCCCCATGGTAAATGTTCCGTCTGTAATACAGAGCGGTAAACTGCTGCTTCAATACGTGCTTTGATCGTACAATCCAATGCACCTTTGTCTACGATGGTAAGTTTTACGTCGCTGACGCCAAGATTTTTCAGAGTTTCCAGTTCTACTTTACGGATCTGGTTTCCATACTGGTTGATCACGGAGCTTTCCATGGAAAAATCTACATTTCCTTCTCCTTTTTCTACAGTTACCTGGCAGTCGCTGGATTCCAGAGTTCCTGCAATGGCTGGCCTTACGATATCCATGTTTATCCTCCTTTTGATCCGGTAACATAACTGCTGCCGGAACCTTTATGTTGTGTTCTTTTGTTCATCTGAAGCTATCGTAAGGTCGTAACCTTACAGGAGAAATAATATTTTTCTTAATATTTGTTAAGGTACGGAATTTTTCCTGCTTTTCTTTTTATAAAACAGATATTCGCAATGTTGGTAAATCTGCCCATTGCGTTTTCTTCGTAAGGTTAGTATAATAACCTCATATTTTAAAAGTGAAAATTTATATACTTTTTATATTTTTCATTCACAGGGAGGATTTGATCATGAAAGAACGTTTAAACTGGGCAGTTCTTGGTACCGGTGTGATCGCCAATCAGATGGCGCAGGCACTTCAGAAAATGGGAAAACCGCTGTATGCAGTTGGAAACCGTACCTATGAGAAAGCCGTTGCCTTTGCAGAAAAATACGGTGTACAGAAGGTTTATTCAGAAATTGATGAAATGTTTACTGACGAAAATGTGGATATTATCTACATTACAAGTCCTCACAATACCCATTATGCCTTTATGAAAAAAGCACTGCTTCACGGCAAGCACCTTTTTGTGGAGAAATCCATCACCCTTAACAGCCGTGAGCTGGATGAAATGATCGCTCTGGCCAGGGAAAAAAATCTCATTCTTGCCGAGGCCATGACGATCTGGCATATGCCCATTTACAAAAAACTCTGGGAAACAGTTAGAAGTGGTTCTCTTGGAAAAGTCCAGATGATCACCATGAACTTTGGAAGTTTTAAAGAATATAACATGAACAACCGCTTTTTCAATATGAACCTGGCAGGCGGTGCCATGCTGGATATCGGTGTTTACGCACTCTCCATTGTCCGAAGTTTTATGGATGAAAAACCGGATGAGATCTTAAGCCAGTGGAAGCCTTCTCCTACCGGTTCTGATGAGCAGGCAACCATTCTTCTTAAAAATCCTTCCGGTCAGATGGCGACTGTCGCACTTTCCATGCACTCCAAACAGCCGAAACGTGCCATGATCAGCTGTGAGAAAGGTTATATCGAGATCATGGAATATCCACGTGCAGATAAAGCAGTGATCGTGGATGCAGAGACAGGAGAAAAAACTGAAATTTCCTGCGGTGACACTTCCGATGCACTGCTTTATGAGATGGAGGATATGGAACATGCAGTTCTTACACGTGATACCTCCGGCTTATATCTGAATTATACAAAAGACGTTATGGATATCATGACCTATCTTCGTAAAGAATGGAATATGAAATACCCGGATGAAAACTGGGACTGATCTTCTTCAGTTACTTCTGTTTATTTCTGCCTCTGATACCTGGTCACCACCAGGATCATGCAGACAAAAGCAATCGCAAACATAGCTTCCAGCCCGATACCTTTCCAAACGGATGCAGCTGCCTCACCTGTGAGGTGGCTGTAGCTTCCAAGAGTCTCATTTACCGTTTCATACCAGTATACAGGAAGAAACTGAGACACCTTCAGGACATTTCTGTCCATAACATTCATGGGAACAAAAACACCACACAGAAAACACATTCCAAGAGACAGGATATTGGCAATCCCGCTTAACATGTTGCTGTTTTTTACAAAAAGCCCGATCAGGTAGGAAAGAGAAAGTGCCACTGCCATCATCACCAGGGTGTTCAGTACATAGTATCCGAAGTTCTCTGAACCTGGAAATGTTTTTCCATACATAAGAATGGCACCTGCCATACCGATTCCCCATAAGCCCCCGCCCATGACAAACATGGCCAGAAGTCCTTCCAGGCTTTGTCTTCTTGCCGAGACTGCCGACGCCTGCATTCTTTCAGGAATATCATTTTTTTTGAAAGCCATCAGCACATATCCCATGACATAGCAGAGTACTGCAAGAAACAGATACGGCATATAGCGAAAATAATAGAGCCATCCTGGGGTACTGCCATTTCCGTCTGTATTCAGCATGGTGACTTCTCCTCTTTTTTCATCCAGGATCGCTGCTGCCGCTTCCTCTTTGGAAAAACCGGCTTCCAGATATGTCCGCATGGTGTTGAGGCAGTTCTCAAGCTGCTGATCTACATAATATGCTGAGTAGGATCCGGGCACTTTTGTCACGGAAATACTTTCCCCGTTTACCATACAGCTCTCATAAAAATTCTCAGGGATCACCACGATATACTCTACATTTCTGTAAAAAAGCTCTTCCTGAAGCTTCTCCCTGCTGTCTTCCAGCATGGTCACATGATGGGTGTTTTCAAGCCATTTTACCAGTCCTTCTGTCAGTGGCCCGTTATCTTTATCCACCACACCAATCTTTATTTTTTCGCTTTCATAACTGGTATAGGTTTCCTTACCGGCTGCTGCCTGAAGTGCCATTGTCACCCCGAAAAAGATGCCCAGATACAGGAGGATCAGACCTGTATTTTTTTTCATAATTCTCATATAGCCTTTAAATACTGTCATAACGTTCCCTCCTGACCATGAAAAAGGATGCCATCACCAGCACCACACACATCACTGCCAGTGTAGCCAGACTTCTGTAATATCTGGCTGTATCATCATATACATTGATACAGTAAAACGCATCGGCGATCAGTGATGCCGGATTGATCCGGTTTACAAACGGGGCGCTTTTTTCCACCATATCTTTCATGTTTCCATTCATCAGTCCCGCAAGGAAACTGCTTACCATGGAGATTCCAAGCATGATCCCGATCTTGGCACCTTCCTGCATTTTTCCGAAACTGCCGATAAACATTCCCATGGACACACCGATAAGACTTCCGAAAAAAGATACCACCAGCATTTTTCCCATCTGTCCCTGAAAATCCAGATTGAGAATGTACCGGAGATACAGGATCAGAATGATCACGTCCACATAGCCCAGGGCAAAAGATGCAAGCTGGTCTGTAAGGATCAGTTTCAGCTTGTGAGTTGGCGTCACGCAACGCCTGGCTGCCAGAGGTGTGATGTTAGCCTGAATCCCCATAGCAGAGCCAAAGCCGATAAAACATCCGTACAGACAGGCCATGGCGATCAGTGCGTAAAAAAACTGCACATTTCCGTCAATGGTACGGCCCCCAAGTGATACTTCTTTTACCAGGCTGCCGGAACTTAACAGGGTCTTCATGGTTTCCACATCCATCTGGGGATTTTTTTCCATAATGTTAGTGATGGTCATTCTGGTGTTTTCGCAGCTGTCGAGAACCGTCTGGAGGATGCTCTCCTCCATTCCGGTTCCTGCTACTGTAAGAGAAGGTTCTTTTCCTACATAATAAATTCCTTTTACTTTTTTATCCTGTAATGCTTCCAAAGCTTCCTTTTCCGGCATTTCTTCTGCTTTTAAAAGATCCGGGCTGCTTTTTTTCACCTCATCCAGATATGTCATAAAAAACGGATCTGCGGAATCTTCCTTCACCACTGCCACCGGAACCGTCTGAAAATCTGCTTCATTGATATTTCCAAATGCAAAGTAGAAAAAAGTTCCAAGCACAAGTGGAAAAACCAGCGGCCAGAAGATGATATTAAAATTCCGGACCTTGGAAAGAAAACTGTATTTCAGTAAATGCAGCATTTCAGCTCACCTCCTAATCTCTCAGCTGTTTTCCGGTGATCTCCAGAAATACATCGTTCAGTGTAGGAAGCTCCGAAAAGACTCTTCCAAAAGAAATATCCTGGCTCTGCAGATAATTGAGAAGCCGGATCAGGTTATGCTTGGCATCGGTACAGCGCACGATCAGCACCTGTTTTTCATACTGTACATCAAACACATGATCCAGTGTGCGAATATCCTGGAGATTTTTTTCTTCCAGGGCAATGGCTTCCACTGTGATGGTCTCTCCTGTTTTGATCATCTGCTTCAGTTCCTCTTTTGTTCCCTGCGCGATCACTCTTCCGTGATCCATGATGGCGATCCTGGTGCAGATCTGCTCTACCTCTTCCATGTAGTGGGAAGTGTAGATAATGGTGGAGCCTTGCCGGTTCAGTGTCTGGATTCCTTCCAGGATCTTGTTTCTGCTCTGAGGATCTTCGGCTACCGTTGGCTCATCCATGATGATCAGCCTTGGTTTGTGAGCGATCCCGCAGGCAATGTTCAGTCGGCGCAGAAGACCTCCAGAAAGTTTCTTCGGGTGCATTTTTCGGAAATCTTCCAGGCCTGTAAATTCAATGGCTTCCTCCACCAGCTCTTTTCTTCGTTTTTTGTCTCTTATGTAAAGGCCGCAGAAATAATCGATGTTTTCCTGTACTGTCAACTCCTCGAAAACGGCTATATTCTGAAGCACGATGCCGATCTGTTCTTTAATCTTATAGCTGTCCGGTTTCATCTCTTCCCCGAAAATTTCCACCTGACCTCTGTCGTATTTCAGCAGGGACAACAGACAGCTGATGGCCGTTGTTTTTCCGGAACCGTTGGGGCCAAGCAATCCGAAGATCTCGCCTTCCCGAATATCCAGATCCAGATGATTCAGTGCGGTAAGATCACCGTACCGTTTTACCAGATTTTCTATGTGAACCATACCCTGTGGCATATGTTTTCCTCCTTTTTCACAGTCCGTTAAACGGGACTTTTCTGTTTTATCTCAAAAATTTATATTTCTTTTATGATGCCATTATAACTTTTTCTTCTGTATGCTCCAAGTGTGTGATGTCATTACCTGCAGATGACAAATGTCATGTCTTTTGTAAGAGCGTAGATTTTTCTTTGCAGGAAGGAGCTGGTATACTATAATAAAAATACATTGCTGTAATTCCGGGAAAGGAGGGTTTATTTTTTATGCGTTATTTTACAGATTCCGCTATATTGCTTTTATACAGTATGCTGGCATTTTTTTATGTACCGGCAGACCAGTCCCTTGTATTCTCCCTCCTTTTTACAGTGATCCTTGGCTGCGTTACTTATCTGTGCAGGACATCTGAAACAGAATCCTGGCCCTACAATTCTTTACCAGTGCTGAAACGCTTCGACAACAGGATCCTGGTTCTCACCGGAAGTTATGTGATCTTTGGGTTCTCTTCCCTGTGGATCCCGGATCTTCTTTTATTTTTCCCCCTGCTTCTGTATCAGACTTTATCTGCCGGGCTTTTTCCTCTGGCAGTGGTGGAATTTCCATTCTGGGGACTCCTCGCTTTTCGTTTCCATAAGTTTCCGGAATTTCTCTGTCTCGCCGGGATCTTTGGTTTTATCCTCGCGTTTTTTCTTTGGTCTCATACCAGACAATATGAGATCCTTACCCGGAATTTCCGCCAGAGCCGTGATGACAGCGAAGAACACGCACTTCTTCTTTCCGAAAAAAACAAGGCGCTTCTGGAAAAACAGGATTATGAGATCTATGCTGCAACTCTCAGGGAGCGAAACCGGATCGCACGGGAAATCCATGACAATGTAGGCCATGTGCTCTCCCGCTCCATTCTTATGACTGCTGCCTGCAAAACCATCAACAAAGATGAATCCCTTGATCCTCTTCTTGGAAATCTGGAAGAATCTCTGAACGGCGCCATGAACAGCATCCGTTCCAGTGTCCATGATCTTCACGATGATGCGGTGAATCTGGAAGATGCCATAAAGGGACTTGTAAAAGATTTCAGCTTCTGCCCGGTAACCCTCACCTATGATATGTCCAGGCAGGTTCCAAGAGAGGTGAAATACAGTTTGATCAGTATTACAAAAGAAGGGCTTTCCAATGTGATGCGGCACAGTAATGCAGATTCCGTCAATATTCTTCTCCGGGAGCATCCTGCCCTTTATCAGCTTTGTATCGAGGATAATGGTACGCTGGGGCATGAAATTCCGGATATTCACGCTGAGACGGACAGCAATAAAATGGAAAATGTTTCCGGCGGCATGGGGCTGTCCAATATCCGGGACCGTGTGAAGGCGCTGGGTGGTACAGTCCAGATTACACAGGAGAAGGGTTTTCGGATCTTTGTAACGATTCCGAAATCTGTTTCCAATTAAATCTGGAAGATATTTCTCACCTTGCCAGGAACTTTCCTGATTTGGTCAAAGTACTTTTCTGGCGTATTGGATCAGTCTGTTTTTCCTGATCTGTAATTTGATTTTTATAACTCATAAACAGGAGATTTTAATATGAAAATTATAATCGTAGACGATGACTGCCTGGTTGCAGGTGCATTAAAAACCATTCTTGAGGCAAACCCGGATATCCAGGTGGCTGCAACCGGCTCTGATGGTGAAGAGGCCTGTTCCCTGTATCGAGAGTATCTGCCGGATATCCTTCTTATGGATATCCGCATGAAGGGAATGGATGGTCTGGAAGCTTCCAGAAAGATCCTGAGGGAATTTCCGGAAGCAAAAATTCTTCTTCTCACTACTTTTTCTGATGATGAATACATTGTAAAAGCCCTCCGCCTTGGCACAAAGGGCTATCTTCTGAAACAGGATTATGCCAGCATCCTTCCGGCTCTCCAGGCAGTTTACTCCGGTCAGACCGTATTCGGCACAGAGATCATGTCCAAGATCCCGGAACTTCTGCAGTCCTCCGACGGATTTGATTATGCTTCCAGAAATATCAGTGAACGGGAGCTGAATATCATCCGGCTGATCGCCAACGGATACAGCAATAAGGAAATTGCCGCGGAACTTTTTCTCAGCGAAGGAACGGTACGGAATTATCTCAGTTCCATTCTGGATAAACTGCAGCTGAGGGACCGGACACAGGTTGCGGTGTTTTATTATCAGCATAGATAAGGAGAACTACAATGAACCGCTATCTTACTATCCATATCCCGGAAACATCTGCCCCGGCACCTGTCTCCCACTTTCTTCGCACCCAGGCCGGTCTTACAAAAAAGCAGATCAGCCAGGCGAAGTTCCGTCCCGGTGGTGTCCAAAAAAACGGACAGCAGTGCCGGGTGACGGAAACTGCTTATCCAGGGGATCAGATTACGGTATGTCTAGAAACGAATGATGTTGACTCTGCACAGCTGGAATCTGCTCCAGCTCCACAGTTTCTTCCTGAACTGGAAATCCTATACGAAGACCAGGATATCCTCGCAGTAAACAAACCTGCCGGGATCGTCACCCATCCTTCCGGTTCCCACTACAGCGACAGCCTCTCCAACCAGGTTGCCGCCTATTTCCGTTCCAAAGGTGAATCTACCAAAGTCCGCTCTATTGGACGGCTGGATAAAAAAACTTCCGGTATCCTGCTCTTTGCCAGGAATCAGACTGCTGCTGCCAGATTACAAAAACAGCGGGAAAGTGGAATTTCAGAGAAAACCTACCTGGCTGCGGTTTCCGGTTCCATGCCGGAAGATACAGATGGAGCGTTTCATAGGATCACAACTCCCCTTGCCCCAGATCCAAAGAACCGTCTGAAAATGGTGATCTCTCCGGACGGTTCCCTTCCAGGCAGCAAACCGGCAGAAACTTTATATTCCGTCCTGAAATCCACTGCCCCCGATTCCAGGATCTCTGCATCCCTTGTAATGCTCCGCCTGAAAACCGGCCGCACCCATCAGATCCGTGTCCACATGGCATCTCTGGGGCATCCGCTTCTGGGTGATTCCCTGTACCATTTATCGGACACAACAAATCTTTTTTCCCGTGCTGCACTCCACGCATGGAAACTTAAATTTCAGCCACCTTTTCCAAATGGTGAAACGACTTCCAGCCCCCTCTCTTCCATGCCCTGCACTGAAAATGCCAAAAAAGAAATCTCCCTGGAAGCACCCCTTCCGGAAGATTTCAAAAAATTTTATGAGACGATATTCTGAAGCCATACGCCTTTTTTTACAAGGATAAATCCGATGACACATTTCAGCATATCCGCTGCCTGGACCATTGCGTAAATCCCCAGTACAGGGAGTCCTGTAAAACGGCTTAAGGTAAATGCGATCGTCACACTTACCACCCAGATAAACACACTGTCAAACAGGAATGTGATAATAGTTTTTCCACCAGAGCGTAACGTGAAATACGCTGCATGTAAGAATGCATTCTGCGGCATGAAAAATGCTGTGATCATAATAAAATATTTCGCCAGAGTACGAGCCTCGGCATTGGTGTTGTAAAGTTTCGGAAACAGTGGTGCCATCACAAACATCACGGCTGCCACACAGGTACAACAGAACACCGAGAATGCGATCATCTTGTTGTCCGTATCTCTGGCTTCCTTCATCTTACCGGCACCAAGAAGCTGTCCTACAACAATAGCTACGGAATCTCCCAGGGCAATAAATACGATGTTAAATACATTGTTGATCGTATTGGAAATATTTAATCCAGCTACCACATTCAGCCCCCTGACAGAATAACACTGTGTCAGCATGGCCACTCCTGCTGCCCATAAAGTCTCATTGAGAAGCAGCGGTGTTCCCTTGATCAGGATCTTCTTTGTCAGATTTGCAGGAACCTTCAATGTGGAATACAGGCCCTGGGCAAAAATATTCTTTTCCGCATGCTTATGCGTCCAGATCAGGACAATACACGCTTCCACATATCTGGAAAGCACCGTCGCAACAGCAGCACCTCTCACTCCCAGTTCCGGAAATCCAAATTTACCATAGATCAGAAGATAGTTAAATGTCAGATTGATCAGCACCGCCACGATTCCAGCCTTCATAGGAAGCACAGTCTCACCGCACTCACGTAAAGTACTCGCATAGACCTGCACCATCATAAATGGAGGCAGTCCCAGAAGCATGAGCCATAAATACTGCCTTCCATAGACAAGTGTATCCCGGATCTCCTGTGCGGTTCCGTCACCTTTTAAATACATGCTGATCAGCGAATCCCCTGCTGTCAGAAACAGTACGATGGTGACCGCTGTCAGGATTATTGCCATCCACAGTTTATAACGAAGTGTCTGACGGACACCCTCGTGATCTTTCTGCCCGAAATACTGAGCTGTAAAAATTCCCGCACCGGAAACCCCTCCGAAAATGCAGAGATTATACACAAAGATCAGCTGATTGACGATCGCCGCACCGGACATCTGCTCTGTACCGATCCGCCCGATCATAATGTTATCCAGAAGACTGACAAAATTTGTAATTCCATTCTGGATCATGATTGGCACCGCAATGGACAGAACCATCAGATAAAACTTCTTATCTCCTACGAACTTCCGGAAAAAAGATGTTTTTTCTTTTACCTTCTCCATAATTTTCCCCCTTGTTCTTTTCGTTTTCCTCCATCCAAAATTCTTCACAAAAAGAAGACTGCTCCTCCGAAACAGTCTTCTTTTTCGTAAGCGTTGTAGCTACTACATTACTACAAACATTTTCTTTTTTCAATAGCTTTTTTAATATCTTTTTACTCTACCATCCGGCTCTCATCTGCAATGTATTCGAAGAAGTCGAAGTCTGCACATTTTTTGTGGAGAACGCGGTCTGCACAGGTGATTCCCACCATGGTTCCTGTGAACTCTCCGTATTTGCAGTACTCATCAGAGAACCTTGTGGTATCAAAAATGCGTCCGATCTTTTCATAATTTTCTCCGTCATAGCTCCACTCAAACCAGGATTTTCTTCCCTCAATGTAGAGTCTCAGATAGATCGGTTTATCTTCTACCGGGATTCTGGTATTCAGGAACTCTGTTTTTTCTCCATTTTCCAGATGGATGATGGACAGGGCGCTCTGTCCCAGGGTTTCACTGTAATATTTCCGGAGATTGATGTAATTCATGTTGTCGTAATACAGGATCAGGCCTGCGCTGTGCTGGTGTACTTCCGGTGTGAATTCCATTTTTGTGGTGATCCGTGCGTATACGCTTGTAAGCTTTCTGGCCAGGATACTTACTTTGTTGAGAGAGGTTCTGGATTCCTGTCCACGAAGGCGTACATAACCTTTTCTTGCTTTCACATCTGCAAAACGCTGGGGCATGATCCTTGGAGAATAATAGAAGTTCCCAAGCTCATCTCCATCAAAATCGTCAAAATCCGGAGTTTTTTCCACCGGGTATTCCGGAAGGGAGGTTTCCGGCACTTCGATCTTCGCCAGATTGCTTCCATCCGCCATGCGGAGCCAGTTGTCTTCGGTCCACATCATTTTCTGAATGGCCGTCTCTCTTCCAAGTGTACAGCGAAGTTCCGGTACAAAAGGTCTGGAGCAGAGATGGACCAGATAAACTTCTCCTGTGGGAAGTTCCACATAGCTTCCATGACCGGATTTCTGAAGTACAGAGTCCGGATTATAGTACTTTGGTTTCAGATGGTCTGGATCCTGGCGCTCGTAGGATTCTCCCGGAACACTGGTAACGATGGGATTCTTCGGATCTTTTTCATATGGGCCCCAGACATTTTTGGAACGTCCCATGGTAACGCAGTGATTATATCCGGTGCCACCCTCTGCACACATGATATAGTAATACTTGCCTCGTTTTGTGAGATGCGGTGCCTCGATGCAGCCTCTGTCTGTACCGCCTCTCCAGATCCGCTTCGGATAACCGATGATCTCTTTTTTCTCAGGAGAATATTCTACCATACAGATAGCCCCTGGCTTCTCGTAGCCTTCCCTTGTTTCCCACTCCAGGGATACCACGTATTTTTTGCCGTTGGTGTCATGGAAAAGTGACGCATCAAAACCGGAGGAATGAAGGTAAACCGGCTCGCTCCACGGTCCGCGGATATCTTTTGCACAGATCAGGAAATTATCCACATCAAAATATCTGGCGTTCATGGAATTCATCACTCCATAGACAACGTAGAACATATCCTCTTCCTCGCAGTAGGTCAGGCAGGGCGCCCAGATTCCTTTTGCACTTGGAAGTTTCTTGAGATCTACTTTTTCATCGTCTGTAATTACGTGTGTGTACAGCTCCCAGTTTTTCAGGTCTCTGGAATGGTAGACCGGGATTCCCGGAAACCACTCAAATGTGGAAACTGCCATATAGTAATCGTCGCCTTTTCTGCAGATGCACGGATCCGGATTAAATCCCGGAAGTATTGGATTAATTATCATTTCAACATCCTCCTTTATCAGCCGGAAACCAGCCAAAATCATAACATCTTCCCATATCCCAGCTGTCCCATCCGATCCAGCCCGGGGTGTTCACAGTATCTGTCAGAAGCTTGTAGCTCCAGTAAAAATATCCACTGCCCTTTTCCCAAAGTTCCAGCTGTGCTTTTGCCAGTGTCTCATAGATTTCTTTTTTCTCTTCCGGTGAAAGACTTTCCTGCTGACTTCCCTCCACACCGTTGAGCACACTCTGACCGCCTTTTGTGTCACATCCGCAGGCGAGAGAGTTGAACAGACACCACTCTCCGCAGATTACCGGAAAATATTTTTCCATCTCTGTGATCTGTGGTTCCAGTTCTTCTCTGATATATTTCAGATAGCCTTCAATAGTCTGGCTGCAGCCTCTGGCCTCTGCAACCATGAGATACTGGTGGGTATCCAGGATCACATTGGAATATTTTTCTTCCTGCATGAAATCTTTCCATGCCATCAGTTCAAAGCCATCGTGGATCACCACGTACTTATCTTTTGGCATATAAGCACTGATGCGGTCGTAGGCATCCAGGTAAAACTGCCGCAGGAATTTCATAGTGATAGGTGCAGAACCTTTTGCCAGCTCCGTATCTACTGGTGCATAACGATTCTGCACATCCATGGTCTCCCACATGTTTTCTGTAATCGGCTCATTTAACGGCTGGATTCCAAACAGACCTTTTCTGTTTCCATATCTTTTTGCAAGACGTTCCAGAACACTTAATGCAAACTCCACTTCATCGGGATTCTGTGCCCATTTGCACACGCCGCTGATGCCGCCGTTGTCAAAACCATTCTGGCTTAACGGTACTGTATGGAGATCTATTAGAATAGTAAGTCCGTATTTTTCCGCCCAGTTAAAGGCCTTATCCAGTTCTTCGATGCAACCGATAAATGGTTTCCGGTCACCGAAGATAAAGTATGGCACCGGGATCCGGACGGACTCCATTCCCATGCTTTTTATGGTTACAAAATCACGCTCTGTGATATATTCCGAACGATGGATCTTTATCCTTGCCTCATACACCTCCGGGGAAAGCTGTGTGGGAAGATAATATTCATCTTCTGCTGTGGTTTCCTGAAATAATGCCGGACTCATCCATTTTTCCAGTACCAGCCAGTTTCCAAGATTAACGCCTTTGATGTTCACTCTCTGATCTCCTTTTCTATTTCTGTGCACGTGCCTTCAGGTCTGCGATGATTCCATCGAATTCTTTATCCAGGTGATAGAATTTCATGATCACAAGACCGCATACATAAACAAGGATCGGGATCTATACGAAACATACTTTGATGGATGTCAGTGCAGATTCTGTCTGTACCGCTGCTGTTCCAACATATCCGCCGATCTCAAGGATCAGACCAAGAAGTGCGGAACCGATTCCGTTGCCGATCTTGTATCCGAAGCTGCAGGCACTGTTTACAAGTCCCTCAGTACGGTAGCCGGTTTTCCACTCGCCATAATCAATGGTATCGGAAACCATCGCCCACATGGTAGCGCCGCCACAGGCGTTACCGATTCCGCGGATCACACTGGAAACCACGATGATTGCCATGGAGCCGCCGGAAAAATTCAGTACCAGCATTCCGATGATATCCAGAACCAGGCCAAGTGCAAATACATTTCTTTTTCCGAATTTTTTTACCAGCATGGCAATGAAAAACATGCCGCAGATCTGTACGATATTGAAGATTCCGTTGATGGTGCTTACCAGATTTTTGTCACCCAGGATATCTTTTGCATAGTATACCGTTGCTCCTCCGTTAACAGAGTACATCAGGAAGAAAAGAGCAAGCATTCCTGTCATCATGATCCAGTATTTGTTCTGGAAAAGTGCTTTGATACCTGTTACAAACGGTACATCTTCTGTCTGTACTTCGCCTTCATTTTCTACTGCACGTACACGCTCTTTTGTTCCAAAGAAGGTGCATAAAAATGCGGCAATCGCTACGAAACCGAATACTACGAATGTTTTTGTCCATGCTGCTGCATTGTTTCCGAAATATTCTACAAGCGGAAGTGTGAAGGTATTGATAGTCAGTGTTCCGGCTGTTGCCAGAAGGTTACGGAAAATACTTAAAACAGATCTCTCATAGGGATCCTGTGTCATCAGTGCGTTCAGTGCGGAATACGGCACGTTGATGGCTGTATAGATCACTGTGGAAACAAGGTTGTATGTAATGAATACATATACAAGTTTCGGCGTGGAAGCCCAGGATGCAGGAACAGAAAACAGAAGGATTCCGGACACTGCAAAGGGAATACACATACGTAAGATCCAGGGTCTTACTTTACCATATTTTGATCTTGTTCTGTCTACAATCACACCCATGATGATATCACTGACACCGTCAAAAATCCTGGAGATCATCATAATGGTTCCAACTGCCATTGCGCTTACATTCGCATAGTCTGTGTAGTAAAACAGAAGGAATGCAGACATTGCCGTGTAAATGATGTTGCAGCCAAAATCACCACATCCATAAGAAAAACGCTCAAATATTTTTCCAAAGGTCAATTTGCTCTTTTGATTCATATTTTTTTACCTCTCCCTGTTTTTTCTTTCGCTTTTCCATGGCCATGGAGCTTTGTTTTATGGTATTATACTATCATAATGATCCGGTCCGGATTAGGTCAGAAAAGCTCTAATATATAGGTCGATATTCTCTTTTCAAGGAGGTTATATGGATAAAAACGGAATTTCCTATGAGATCATAGATTACTCAGGTATCACAAATGTCAAATTTTATACGTCCACAGATAATGGAAGCTACATTCCTTTCCACTGGCACCGGGCTGTTGAGATCATTTATATACAGGAGGGCGCACTGGATGTTATCGTGGAATCTTCCAGTCATACCCTCCACCCCGGAGATTGTATCCTGATCAATGCCAACATCATCCATTCCACAAAATGTACCGTTCCAAATAAAGCTATCGTTCTTCAGATTCCGCTGGATTTTATGGAAAAATATATTCCCAATGTCCAGCAGTTTGTATTTTTCTGGGACTATCAGACCAAAGATCCTGTTAAAAAGACAAAAATAGAAATGCTGAAAACCACCCTGGAACAAATGCAGATCATTGATGATATCCGTCCGGATGGGTTTATCCTGCGTTTTAACAGCCTGATCTTTGAACTTCTGTTCCAGCTGTACCACAATTTCCGTGTAAAAGTTTTTCAAAGTGATCTAAGTCAGCAGAAAAAAGATCTGGACCGGCTGAATCTGGTGCTGAATTATATTTCTGAGAATTACAAACGGCCTATTTCCCTGGATGAGATTGCAGGTGTTGCTTATCTCCAGACTGGATATTTCTGCCGTTTTTTCAAGAAAAAGATGGGGGTTACATTTCTGGAATATCAGAATGAATACAGACTTTCGTTTATTTACAAAGATCTGATCAACACGAAAGATCCCGTGCATGTGATCCTGGAACGGCATGGTTTCACCAATTATAAGCTGTTCCGCCGGATGTTCCAGGATCACTTCGGGTGCACACCTACGAAGGTACGGGAGAATATGAAGAAATAAATTTTCTTAAATATCAAAACTTCCGGGAGCTGGACAACATACTCCCGGAAGTTTTATTATCTATAGTTCCTGTCCATTGGTCTCAATCACATGCTTATACCAGTAGAAACTCTTTTTCTTATAACGCTTCATAGTTCCGCTGCCATCATCGTTGCGGTCCACGTAGATGAATCCGTAACGTTTGCGAAGCTCTGCTGTGGATGCGCTGACAAGATCGATACAGCCCCAGGTAGTGTATCCCATCAGATCCACGCCATCCATGACAGCCTCTTCCATCTGGCGAATGTGATCTCTGAGATAAGCGATGCGGTAATCGTCTTCTACGGTCATCTCGCCATCTGCGCCCTGAATCAGCTGATCAAACGCACCAAGACCATTCTCCACGATAAATAACGGTTTCTGGTAGCGGTCCCAGAGTGTGTTCAGAATATAGCGAAGTCCCTTCGGATCGATCTGCCATCCCCAGTCGCTGGCTTTCAGATACGGGTTTGGCACACCGCCCAGAAGATTTCCCTCTCCCCGGACATTTTTTTCCGGATCTGCAGTTGCACAGACACTGACATAATAACTGAAGGAAACAAAATCTACGGTATTTTTCAGGATTTCCATATCCTCATCAGTTACTGAAATGCTGATCCCGTTTTCCCGCATATAACGTTTCGCATAGCCCGGATAGCAGCCGCGGACATGGACATCTGCGAACATCATGTTCTTATGATCCTGCTCCATGGCAGCAAGAACATCTGCCGGATCAGGTGTCAGCGGATATACCGGCATGCTTAAGATCATACAGCCGATCTTGAAATCCGGATTGATCTCATGACCGATCTTGGTTGCCCAGGCGCTGGCTACAAGCTCATGGTGAACTGCCTGGTAAAGATCACTCTGGGAAAGTTTTTCTTTCGGCGTGTTGATCCCGCCGCTCATAAATGGAGACTCCAGAATGGAATTGATCTCATTAAATGTGAGCCAGTATTTTACCTTATCTTTATAACGGTTGAAAACTGTAGTCACATACCGTTTATAAAATCCGATCAGATCACGGTTTACCCACCCGTCATAATGCTCTGTAAGATAAAGCGGAGTCTCATAATGAGATAAGGTTACCAGGGGCTCGATTCCGTATTTTCTGCACTCGTCAAAGAGATCATCATAGAACTTAAGGCCTGCCTCATTGGGAGTTTTCTCATCCCCCTTCGGGAAGATCCTGCTCCAGGCAATGGAAGTACGGAATACCTTAAATCCCATCTCTGCAAACAGCTTGATATCTTCTTTGTAATGATGGTAAAAATCAATTCCCACCAGCTTCATATTGTCTTCTGTGGGTGCTGCCGTCCTCGGGCTTTTAATCCCGTGAGGAAGGACATCCTGAATAGAAAGTCCTTTGCCATCCTCGTTGTATGCACCTTCACACTGATTGGCAGCTACTGCGCCGCCCCATAAAAAATTCTTGGGAAACATTTTTTTCATTCCTTTCCTTCCGGACATCAGATATCCAGCGCTGCGTGATAACCCCAGTATACTGCATTGGTGATGGTGGAAACTCTGCTTACATCACCGATCACAGCCACGTATGGCGCACAGTCACGAAGCTCATCCACAATGTCGGTTCTGGATCTCTGACCCAGGGCACAGATAATGGTGTTTCCAGGAACCAGAACTTTTTTGCCCTCTTTATCCTCACACCATACGCCTTCTTCGGTTACCTCGAGGCCCTTGTATCCTGTATAAACTTCTGCGTATTTGTCAATCTCTTTCAGAAGAAGCGGTCTGTGTCTTACATTGGCATCCGGTGCAAGAACATCTCTCATCTCCACAATGCGGACTTTCTTTCCTTCCATTCCGAGGTGGATGGCACACTCGCATCCTGCAAGGCCGCCGCCAAAGACAACTACCTCATCTCCTACTTTTTCTTTCTCTTTATAGTAGTTGTTTACGATTACCACATTTTCTCCGTTCAGTCCCGGAATCGGAGGTACCAGCGGTCTGGAACCTGCCGCAATGATCAGTGCATCTGCGTTTTCTTTTTCCGCATACTCTTTTGTCACCGGTGTAGATGTACGGATCTCCACGCCTGCTTTTCTTGCAAGAAGCTCGTAAGTTCCTGCAAGCTCGTACATCTCATGCTTAAATGGCAGGGCCTGCTCGCTTTTCAGGATTCCGCCCAGAGTATCCTCTTTTTCACAGAGAATGACCTGATGGCCTCTTCTTGCCGCTGTATAAGCTGCGTACAGACCTCCCGGGCCGCCGCCTGCTACCAGGACTTTTTTCTTAGCAGGTGCCGGCTGTACTTCATCCCCTTCCATCTCACGTCCGATCAGCGGATTGACGGTACATCTTCTTGTGGAAGTTGCTGCTCTTTCTGCCATGCAGGTAAAGCATCTTAAACACTTTACGATCTCCTCATCTCTGTTTTCCATGACTTTTCTTGGAAGGAAGGGATCTGCAAGAAGTGCTCTTGCCATGTAAACGATATCGGCTTTTCCCTCTGCAATGATCTGCTCCATCTGTGCAGGATCGTTCAGGCCACCGATGGTTGCAACCGGAATGGACACATGTTTCTTGATCTCAGCCGCAAGGTAAACGTTACATCCGTGATCTTTGAACATGGACGGATGGGTATCACCGAACCCTCTCTGATAAGTTCCTGCGGAAACGTGAAGAAGATCAATATATGGCTCCAGAACTTTTGCAATCTCCACACCGTCTTCCAGTGTGTAGCCGCCTTCAAAAAGTTCAGAACCGCTCATACGGAACTCGATGGGGAATCCAGGTCCCACACCTTCACGGACTGCCTTCAGAACCTCCACTGCAAAACGACAGCGGTTTTCAAGGCTTCCGCCATACTCATCGGTACGCTTGTTAAAATACGGAGAAAGGAACTGGTTGATCAGCCAGCCATGTCCGCCGTGGACCATGATCATCTCAAAACCTGCTCTTTTTGCCAGGGATGCTGTCTCTTTATAGGAAGCCACGATCTCATCGATCAGCTCTTTTGTGAGGACTTTTACCTCCACACCATCCGGACGGACAGTATCAGACGGGCCCCACTGGTTCATGGATTTCTGTCTGGATTTATCTGTCATATAAGTTCCTGCATACATTCCGGAATGGGAAAGTTCAATGCTCGGGATGGCACCGTGACGGCGGATGGCGTCTGCAGTATAAGTTGCGGATGCCAGGGAATTCAGGATGGATGTGTCCAGATGATAGGCATGGGAGCCATCGGTTTTCGGATGTACCATACACTCGCTGACTGTTACGGCACCTGCACCGCCTTTTCCTCTCAGTTCATAAAAGGCTGTAGATTTCGGGCCGATACATCCGTCGTTTGTAATATCTGTTCCGCCCATCGGAGCAGAAAACATACGGTTTCGAAATGTTACACGTCCAATCTGGATCGGTTTGCATAAGTTTGGATATTTTCGGATCATAATTACCTCCTGTTATTCTGTAAGGAGAGCTCTCAAATATTCGCCCTCTCTTCTGTTTTCAAGCAGTTCCATGAGTTCATTTACTTTTTCAAGACTGATCTTTTTCTCTCTTGCTTTCATATGTACATAAACAGCACCGATCAGGTTTGCGTCATTGTAAAAACGGCAGCTTGTCACCTCCGGGACCGGAAGTGTCCAGGGATACATGCCGTTGATCTTTGCAAGTTCTTCACGGATCAGCTGAAGAAGCAAAGGCTGTTCACTGATCCCGCCGCCTAATGCGATCTTTTCCGGATCAAACATATACTGGCAGTTGTGGATATGGATGGCCAGTTTTTTTGCATGGTTCCGAATTCCTGCCAGAGCTTTTTCATTTCCCTGGTTTGCAAGAGAGAACGCTTTTTCCCCGTTTAATTCTTCTACAGGAATGCCCGTTTCCTCTGATACACTGTTAAGCAGTGCCTGGGCACCGGCTGTTTCTGCAAGACTGTTGGACATTTTGTAGTCATCCTTGCTGTCTGTGATCACATAGCTGAATTCTCCTGCCATGAAATTTTTGCCACTTACGATCTCACGGTTAACGATCACGGCACCGCCTACTGCTGTTCCGCAGACAACAACGATAGCATTCTGGCAGTCCTTTAAAGATCCCTGCCAGATTTCGGCCAAGGCTGCACATTTGGCATCGTTTTCCACAGTTACCGGAATCCCGACTTTTTTCTCCAGAATCTCTACGATATTTACATTGCTGATGCAGAAAAGACTTCCGCCGGTATACATAAAGCCTTTTTTGGAATCAATGATCCCCGGCATGCTTAAGGCAATTCCTTCAATCTCATACTGCCCTTTGATTCTGTCACAGATATCTGTCAGAGACTGGATAAATATTTCCAGAGAATCCTGTTTTGTGGGGGTTTTGTCTTTTTCCAGGATGGAACAGTTCTCAGTGATCACTGCATATTTGATAAATGTTCCTCCTACATCAATCGCCAAGTAATTCATGGTGTCACCTCTTTTTTGCGGATTTTTTCTTTGCTGTAGATGATGTTTCCTTCGCCGCCGTCCAGACGGTTGAAATATTCATTGGCTTTTTTTGCAACAAAGGCCTGCTGCCCCATAAAGTTAAAGGGAACATCATCTGCCTGATCTTTCATGATCGTATCGCAGACTTCGATCACACTGTGGATCATATCTTTGGAAGCCCAGATCACATGATGGCAGAGACAGGTTGTGTCAAAGCGCCCCTCCAGTCTGTTCTGGATCTGGATCAGATTTTCTCTGTATTCTTCCACAGTAAGGGAATTCTCATCAAAAAGGAATGTTGCATTATTGCAGGCATCTCCAAGGATCAGGATCTTTTCTTCCGGAATCAACATGACCATGGTTCCTGGAGTGTGCCCCGGGAGGGCATAGGTTTCCACGGAAATCCCTCCCAGGTCAAATCTGTCACCATCTTTCAGGTTTTTAAAAATCATCGGTGCAGGCGGCAGAAAGGTCTCTTCCAGTCCTTCCGGCATCTGGCCGCCAAGTCCTGCCAGTACATATCCTTTTCTGTTTTCTATGGAATTCATCCCCAGATAAACTTGGGTATCTGCATGGTTCATGTAGATCTCACATTCTTTTTTTCCATCGTTCCCGGTGAATTCCGGAGCTCCCATTGCATGATCCACGTGACCATGGGTAAGAAGTACTGTAAGAGGTTTCTCCGTAAGTTTTTCCACAAAATCCCGAAGGTTTCCGGCTCCCACACAGGTATCAATCAGCAGGGAGCGTTCCGATCCGTTTACCAGATACATGATCTCACCGGTGAGACTCAGGATTGCTGTGACTCTGTCGTTTACTTTTTCTGCTCTGTAAAAATCGGCCATTTTATTCTTCCTCCATATCAAGAAGTTTGGATAACTCTGTTCGAAGATTATCCACGATTTCTCTGGTAAATCCCATATAAAACAGTTTTTCCAGACTCTGGATACTCTCGTAAAAATAATCCTGATTTCCGGTAGAAAGGAAATACATCAGCATTGGAGATACTCTCTCGATCACTTTCATAGCCTCCGGATCATGCATCATATCCTTAAACATGGTTTTGTTATTATAGCGCTGGCGAAGATCTTCTGTGGGACAATATTCATAGTGATAATTTCCGGCTTCCACTTCCATCACTTCCCCTTCATAGAACGGAAGTCCGATCACTGCACTGCATCCAAATGGAACCTGGATATCTACTGTTACTTTTCCGTTCTTCAGGATTTCCCAGTTTACTTTGTATTCGCCATATGCAGAGTCATAAGTCATATGCATATATTTCAGTTTTCCGTTCATCAACGGTGTGATCAGAGCTTTTTTAAAGCCAGGCTCCAGGGCTTTTAAACCAGCCACATCTCTGTAGAGATATTCTACAACAGAACCATAAGAATAGTGGTTCAGGGAATTCATCATCGTACCACTTAAATGACCGTCATCCAGAACGGAATTCCATCTTTCCCAGATTGTTGTTGCTCCAAGATTGATGCAGTGCATCCATCCCGGATAATCTTCCTGAAGAAGGAAATAAAAAGCGTCTTCCTCGAATCCGTTTTCGGCGAGAACCCTGCAAAGGATCGGTGCACCTGTAAATCCGCCCTTTAATTTGTAGCAGTCTTTGTAAAATCTTGCTTTCAGTCCTGCCACAACAGCTTCTTTTTCTCTGTAGATCCCGGAATATAAAGCTACAATATATCCAGTCTGGGAATCAATTGCCAGACGTCCCGTTTCTGTAAAATATTCCCGGATGATCGCTTCTCTGATCTTCTGATAGAGGTCATCATAATAACGCTTATCCTCTTCATAGCCGAGAATTTCTGCTGCTTTTGCAGTCTTCTGCACAGACATTGCATAGTAGTTGGAGCCAATATAATAGGCATCTGTTCCACCTTCCATGCTCTGCTCGGTTCTTCCGTCAAGTGCAAGCCAGTCACCCAGCTGATTTCCGAAATCATAAAGATATTTCTGTCCTCTTGCCTGGTCTTCCCTGGTGATCTTATCCACCCAGTCCTTCATCATCGGATAACTGGATCTCAACATTTCTATATTTCCTGAATGTTCATAAACCACCATTGGAAGGAATGTGGCAATGTCTCCCCATACACTGGAAAAGATCGGTCCGTTTGGATCAAGTACCGGAATCACTCCCGGAAGGATTCCATCGTATTTTACCTGCTCATTTCGAAGGTCGTGGATGAATTTCTGATAAAAAGCTGTAGTGTCCATATTAAAACTTGCTGTTCCGGCAAATACCTGTGCATCCCCGGTCCAGCCAAGCCTTTCATCTCGCTGCGGACAGTCTGTAGGAAAATCTACGAAATTTGATTTCTGTCCCCACAGCGCATTTAAGAACAGTCTGTTCACTCCTTTGTGACCTGTCTCGATATATCCGGTCCTGTCCATTTTTGAGTAAACTGCTTTTCCGGTAAAATCTTCTGCTTTTACTTCTCCCGGCCATCCTGTCACACGTACATAACGGAATCCAAAATATGTAAAAGAAGGACGCACCAGCTCTTCCCTTCCATCGGATATATATACAAACTGAGATTTTGCAGCACGGTAATTTTCATTATAAAAATTGCCATCCTGCAGAATTTCTCCATGGTCGAATGTAATCTTTGTTCCTTTTGGCAGATGATTCTTAAAGGTTACATATCCGGCAAAATTCTGTCCGAAATCCAGGACTGTTTCTCCTGCCGGTGTATGGATCACTTCTTTTACCGGCATATCTTCCATTTCCATTACAGGGAGGCTGTATCTGGAAACAAGTTTTCCTTCTGCTTCTGTAAGAACTGCCTGTCTCGCCGGATTTTCTTTTTCTTCCCATAACAGATGATTGATGATCTCGCCGTCATAAATTCCATCATCTTCCACATCAGAGCCAATATAGTTCCAGGTTTCATCTGTTCCGATCACCTGAATCTCGCCATCTTCATAGATCAGACGAAGTTCTGCGATCAGTTTAAAGGTATCACCAAAATTATTACTCTGGCTGTTCAGTCCGAATTTTCCCTTATACCAGCCATTTCCCAGCGATACGGCCAGCTGGTTTTCTGCTGTTTTCTGCATTTCTGTATGGTTATCAATATTTTTAATATCTTCTGTAACATCAAATGTAAGGTACTGTTCTTCATCGTGATAATTGCTGTAATAAGGAGTCAGAACTTCTTCTCCGACTTTTTTTCCGTTTAATTTTGCCTCAAAAAGTCCAAGACCGCAAATATAAAGTCTGGCTGAAGCAGGTTTTTTCTTTACTTCAAAGTTTTTTATAAAGAGAGGATGAAAAGTATCTTCTTTTTTTGTTGTGATCCATTTTCCCATCCATGGATCATCCATCTTTCCGGTTTCAAAATATGCAGGCTCTGAAACAGCTGTTTCTCCTTTATCGTTTGTGACGGTTACTTTTACATAATATCTTGTATATGCACTCCTGGTAAACTCCAGTTTTTCTGCCGCGCTGTTAAGATCTTTTCCTTCTTTTTCCCAGAGAATCTCTGAAAAATCTTCTTTCAAAGATACTTCTATTTTTGCATTCTGCTGTCTTCTGGCAGATGTCTCACGAACTTTCCATGATACACATACGGTCTCAAAGTCAAATCCCACCGGATTTTCCATGCCGTTGATTCTTATATTTGCAACTTTCATATATTTATATTTCTCCTCTTACTCTGGAATATCCACGATCACAACTTCAGAAACGCCCCCAAAGACTAGAATGTATGTCTAATTTTCGGAGGCGCAAGCAGTTTTCTCTGCTTTTTCTCAGTTATTTATTTATCAGCTTTATTCAGCTGCTTCCATTTTCTTTAAATCTCTCTCGCAATGATACAGGATTACCATCAGTACAAAGATAGCGATTACCATGATAAATGGCAGCCAGTTGTACAGGAAGTTAATTGCTGTGGAAACACTTTCCGGCTGTGCGATGCCCTGTGCATCCAGAGATCCGTCATAGCCTGCACCATTGAGAACCCAGCCAAATACAGCTGTTCCAAGTCCGAGACCGATCTTCTGTGCTGCAGAAACACCGGCATTTCCAAGGCCAACGGTATCAATTCCTGTTTTCTTTGTTCCGTATGTAATGGTATCTGCAACCATTCCAAGTGCCATACCGCCGGCCATCCCAACGCCGCAGCCTTTCAGTACATTGAAGATGATCATTACGATCGTGCTGGAACCGCTGAAAACAGCGAATCCAAGGAATCCAAGTCCCATAACTACCATTCCAGCTTCATAAACAGCTGTTTTTCCAAACTTTTTCATAAATGCAGGTGTTACAAACATGACTGCAAACTGTGCAATGGAAATGGAGTTGGATACCCAGCTGTACTGTCCCATATCATAGAGAACGTACTGACAATAATATACATTTCCCATTGCATACATGATGATTACGAAAAATACTACAAAACTTGCAACTGTTACGATCACCCAGTATTTGTTCTTAAAAAGTGCTTTTACAGTTTCCCATGTGCCTGCTTCTCTGCCTGCACTTGCTGATTTCTGAGTATCTTCCTCTGCGCTTTCAGCAGAATGTATTCTCTCTTTTGTTGAGAAAACACTGAAGAAAGTAATTACGATCATTGCGATGCAGTAGATTAACATTGTGATCGTAAATGCTCTCTGTGTATAAATGGTTTCTGTACTGCTTGTAAAGATTCCAAGTAAGGTAACAAATGTTGAGTTTACAACTACATTTCCAAGTGTCTGGAAAATCTGCTGGATATTTCCAAGAAATCCTCTCTCATAAGGATTTGCTGTCATCAATGAGATCATGGAATAATACGGTACCAGCATTCCTGTAAGGCATACAGCATTTACAATGTTATACATCAGGAAAATATATACATACTGTGCCATTTCCGGGAAGTTCTGCGGTACAAAAAACAACAGCATCGTGGTGATTCCAAATGGAATACACATTCGTAACAGCCAGGAACGGCCTTTTCCAAGTTTTGACTTTGTACGGTCTACCATACGTCCTACGATCACATCTGAGATTCCGTCAAAGATTTTGGATACTGCAAAAATTGTGGCAATGATACCTGCGTTCAGTCCTACTGTACTGGTAAAATAAATCGTCAGAAAAGAACCAATGATACCATTGATCATATTAAAGGCAAATCCGCCTGTTCCGTAACCGATACGTTCGCTCCATGCCAGGCTGGCATTGGGATCGTTGTGTTTACTTGCCAAACTAAACATATCTCTTTCTCCTTTTCCCTTTTTCTTTTGATGGGTTTTCTGCATCTTCCGTGTTTTCTGCTCTTATAAAATTACTTTTATTTATCACCTTCTGTCATTCTTGTGTTTTCCTGTTGATAGTGATATTATCAGAAATAAGGGAACAGGATAACGTCTTTAAACGACATATAGTTTATCCTTTTCGGACATATATGTGTTTCCTGTTGAAGCTTGTCGACAAGTAATTTAGGTGATTTTATGAAAGAATACAAAAGTTTAACAGAACTGATTCCTGAAATGGAACCTGATGAAATATTTTATAAACGGATTTTTCTGGAATATCCGGAGGCTCATCTGGACCAGGCACATACAGTGGAAGAAATAGAAAAACTCTGTCCGGAAGCATCTTCCCATGCAGCAGCCGGTTTTACTTATCATCCGGGAAATGCTCTGGATGAAACCATTCTTCCTTCTGATGAAGATACGATCATTTTCCGCCACAACCGATATTCTCCTGCGTTTTTACATTCTCACACTTTTTTTGAGATGATCTATGTGCTTCGTGGAACCTGTGAAAATATATTTACTTCTCATACGATTTCCATGCAGGCTGGTGATATCTGTATTGTGGCACCTTCCATCATCCATGCTTTAAGTGCATTTAGCGATGACTGCGTGATCTATAATTTTCTGATAAAGAGCCAGACTTTTGAAGCTGTATTCTTAAATTCGCTTCCTAAATATGGTACTTTACATGATTTTTTCAGCCGTGCACTTTATTCTCCCGGTTCTCAGTTTTATCTGTATTTTAAATCCGGAAAGGACCCACAGCTTGTAAATTTATTCAAAAAAATCCTGAAGGAATACCGGGCGCAAAAACGGTACAGTCCTTCTATGATAAACGCTCTGCTTGAAATCTTCTTTATCTGTCTTCTCAGAAACCATGAGAAAAACATGATCGTACCAAACCCGGCAGGAAAGAAGCAGGAAAAAAATATTATTTTTATACTAAAATATATTGAACTTCATTACGCAACGCTCACCCTTCCGGAGCTGGCTTCTTTTTTTAATTACAGCGAACGGCAGCTGACCCGAATCCTGAAAAACTATACAGGACAGACTTTTTCCTCTCTTATCCAGAATATCCGCCTGTCCAGAGCGGCGGAGCTGTTAAAACAGCCGGACCGTTCCGTCACTGCTGTTATGGAAGAAATCGGTTATTCCAACATTACACACTTCTACAAAATATTTGAGAAAAAGTTCCATATGACGCCTGCGGAGTACCGGAATACCTTATAAAACCTGTATGTGTTTCTATATGTAAGAAAAGAAAAAGCCTTATAATATTACTGTAAATGATAGGTCTGATATGTCCTAAAATCTGACTTTTTAAATTGCCAGTCTTTGAGTAACTATACTATTTACAGCAAATATAATAAGGCTTTCTATGTTTTTACAGTTTCATAGCACCGCGGATGCAGCTCTCAATATACTCTTCACCCAGATCTGTATTCAGGCTGAGATCAAAATTTCCTGCTGCGCCCCACATACGGCGTGTGTAATAACGGTAGTTGTCTGCGCGGAGTTTTTCGTTTTTCTGGACAACAGCTCTTGCTTCTTTCTCGGAGATGTTCTGGCTCCTTGCTACTCTTTTGATCCTACTTTCCAGTGGCGCGGAGAAGAATACTTTCAGGCAGTTTGCGGAATTTCTGAGAACGTAATCTGCACAGCGGCCTACGATGACGCAACTGCCTTTTTCCGAAAGATCACGTACGACCTGACATTCTGCTTCAAAAATCTTGTCCTTCGGTGCTTCGTCCTGCATATCTGTGTTCAGATACATCTGATTGACCAGATCGTAGAGAAGGCTGTTTGTCATGATCTCCTCATTTTTCTTAATGAATTCCGGTGTGTAGCCTGTGGTTCCTGCTGTCATCTGGATGATCTCTGCATCATAGAAATCGTAGCCCAGCTTTTCTGCGAGTGCCTTGCCCATATCGTGGCCACCGCTTCCAAACTGCCTTCCAATGGCGATGACATTTTTTCCATAAGTTCCTGCTGTCTGCTCGTTTGCTTCGCTCTCGTTTTCCACAGATGCTGTTTCCAGGAAGATCATGTCTTTCAGGAATGCAAGTTTCTTTCCGATGAGTCTGGCAATAAAGCCTACCAGAAGGGCTGCGATAACCGTACCTTCTCTCACGCCGTCCAGTCTTCCTGCGAATACGAAGGAAAGTACTGCAGCGATCACTGCCATGGATACGTCAAAACAGATCTTGGTTGTTCCGAAGTTTGTTTTCCATGTGAGGACAATGGCGCGGACAAAGGATTCTCCAGGAAGCATAACAACGTCTGCCAGAACTTCCATATATACACCGACACCAAGAATCAGACATCCGATGAGCAGGTATACGATCTTCATGACATACGCTTCCGGGTTGACCCAGGAAAAAAGGATCATGGTGAGATCGATAAAATATCCAAATATGATGGATACCGGAATCTGAAGGATGTGCTCCAGTTTAAAGTTCTTTCTCAGGATGATCAGCTGCAGCACGATCAAAAAAATACTGAAAAAAATGGTAAAGTTTCCAAGTGTAAATGGAAAATTCAGGCTTAACACATAGGGAATCGATGAAATCGGTGAAGTTCCCAGGTTTGCCTTGGTGATCAGACTGACTCCCAGGGAGTTTACAAACAGTCCCACCAGAAATATCAAGTATCGTTTTAGTTTCTCCATTATTTTTTGTCTCCTCCTCGTTGTACAGATTTTAATCGGATAATTATGCCTATGCAGCCATTATCCGGTTATCATAAAGCGGACCTCCGCCTGTTTATTTTATCTCAGCAAGATTTCTGTAGATCCTGTGAAATATCTCCATAAATACTTTCTGCTCTTCTTCTGAAATATTGTTTAAGGCCGTTTCTTCAATCTTTTCAAAAGTTTCTTCTACCAGCTTCTGATTTTTCTTTCCGGATTCTGTCATAAAAATATGAAAGGTACGACGGTTTCCGTTAAGCATTTTTCTCTCGATCAACCCTTTTTCTTCCATACGATTCAGGATCGATGTCAGGGATCCTGCTTCAATCAGGCATCCTGCCGCAATTTCCTTCTGGCTGGCGCCGTCGTGATCTTTCAGGTAATCCAGGACTTTGGGCTGACCCATGGTAAGGCCTGTATCTTTCAGCTGTTCCATCAGTTTTTTCTGGACCATCATGTGGTTTGCCATGGACAGATAGTGAAAGGAATCGTTCATATATCTTTCTCCCTTTTTTAATAGTTATAATTCAAACGTTTAGAATTATAACTATATTGATGGCGTATGTCAATATTATTTTTAAAATATGTTGGAATTCTGTACAAAAAAGAGAGCTTTTTTTATTTCAGTCTGCACAAAATATAGGAAAAATCGTAAGGACAAACGTATAAATAAAATGATCCTCTGCCTGCATAAAAAAACAGCGAAATGGATATTCGTTTCCATTTCACTGTTTAATGTTTTTTCTGTTAATAAGTTTGTGTTATGTTGTTTTATGCAACTTGATTCTTGTTGTTGGTAACGGTGATCAGATGGCTCTTGATCAGTACCGGACGTACTGCGTTGTAGATGATTGCTACCAGGATTACAGATACCACTGCATTGATGAAGGTTGCTGCCGCACTCATTTTTGCAAGTGCCTGTGCAAGCTCCTGAGGCTGTCCTAAAATGTACTGTTTGTAAAAATATCCTACGATAGGATCTGCTACTACGTTAAATGCCAGTCCTGCGATGGATGCGATCACGCTCCATTTGAATACATATTTCTTATCTGTACTTTCGTTGATCTTTGCAACTTTGTGTGCTACAAGACCTACGATCAGACCGATACAGAATTTCAGTACAAAAGTTTTTGGTGCTCCTGTGATGTAAACAGGGTCCATAATGTCTGCGATTCCCATTCCGATTGCTCCGGAAAGGCCTCCGTATACACCGCCCAGAAGCAGTGCTGCCAGTACACAGAATGCGTTTCCGATATGGATAGATGTTGCATCTCCGCCTGGTACTGGGATCTTGATCTGCAGGAATGTGAAGGATACGTAGCATAAAGCTGCTAATAATGCAGTTTCTGCAAGTTTGACTACTGTGTTGTTCTGTGTGTTCATAATAATTCCCCTCTCGTGTTTTGTTATTACTTTAGTGTGTGAATAATTTAGTGTATGAATGTAATAACACGGGTGTTATGGTACTGCTTGTTTGGGTGTATTACAAGGGGCAATTTTTATGTTTTTTTAGGGGACAGTTTTTTGTGGTAATAAAAAAAGCGGCTGTTTTAGCCACTTTCTTTGGTATTGTATATTCAAAACTACATACATGTTTGTTGATGGTTAATCTTTTTGAATCAAGTTTTACCTGCGTGCCGATTTGCCTTTTTTTCACGGGCTCGCAGCTAAAGCTGCATCGCCTGTTTTTTTAGGCTACTCCAGCGGTGGTCATCTCACGACTCCGTCGTTCGATGTCATTTGCTTCGCAAATGTTCAGTCTGCATCATAAATGGTTCTCCACAAGCAAGCTTGCTCCGCCCCATTTCTGCTACATCCTGCCCGCTTCCTCGGCTAGTTGGTCAAGCCCTCACCCGATTAGTAACAGTCAGCTCCATGTGTTACCACACTTCCACCTCTGCCCTATCTACCTCGTCGTCTTCAAGGGGGTTTACTTCATAAGAATGGGATATCTCATCTTGAGGGGGGCTTCACGCTTAGATGCCTTCAGCGTTTATCCCTTCCGGACTTGGCTACCCGGCCATGGCTTTGGCAAGCCAACCGGTCCACCAGCGGTCCGTCCATCCCGGTCCTCTCGTACTAAGGACAGCTCCTCTCAGATATCCTACGCCCACGCCGGATAGGGACCGAACTGTCTCACGACGTTCTGAACCCAGCTCGCGTACCGCTTTAATGGGCGAACAGCCCAACCCTTGGGACCTACTACAGCCCCAGGATGCGATGAGCCGACATCGAGGTGCCAAACCACTCCGTCGATGTGAACTCTTGGGAGTGATAAGCCTGTTATCCCCAGGGTAGCTTTTATCCGTTGAGCGATGGCATTCCCACTTAATACCACCGGATCACTAAGCCCTACTTTCGTACCTGCTCCACCCGTCGGTGTCGCAGTCAAGCTCCCTTCTGCCTTTGCACTCTTCGAATGGTTTCCGTCCATTCTGAGGGAACCTTTGGGCGCCTCCGATACCCTTTCGGAGGCGACCGCCCCAGTCAAACTCCCCG
>SKEF01000171.1_pt1 | contig 66663 bp, 73 predicted proteins | sample 4826691 | NCBI WGS metagenome assembly SKEF01 (sample SAMN11008816, study PRJNA524170) | human gut metagenome | biome: Human fecal sample; material: Feces; isolation source: fecal sample from pouch patient p23, p27 | host: Homo sapiens | place: Israel: Tel-Aviv | collected 2016-08-24
ATGTTGCTACGGATGTTTTATATGTGACAGGCAACGATCATGCACTGGAAGCAGCCGATCCGCTGGAATTGGCCGAAATCAAGCGGCGCTGGGAGCCATATATCGGCCAACTGCCGGAATATGCGTATATCTGCGACGATTTACTAAGTGGACGCCAATAATTCACATGCAAACGTGCCAGAAGCAATAAAATGCTTCTGGCACGTTGTTACGAATTTTAGAGCTTTCTATGGTTTCGATACTCTATTATTCCCCAAAACAGTCCGAGAATAAACAGCGTGACCACAATAATAAAGCTGTATTTGAATGGTACACCAAAATGTGCTTCTATGACATCAAGAGTTCCGATAGCACTGAGTAAAGAAATAATGTATAGCAGAACATTCAAAATCGCAGAGTTTCTGCTTTTCTTTAGTTCATTTTGTGCAGTCAAATAGGATATTTTTAGGTGAAGAGCTTCTGCATGTTTTTTGTAAGGCTCGCTTTCCTTAATGTAGTTCAATAAATTATGAGTTTCAATTGGAAGATTAGGAGAGCAAAAAAGATTCTGCAAGTAAATATCATTTCGTACCGACCGCCGAAGATCTGTTTCATTTTCAAGGTTAGAGTTTTGAAAAATATGAATATAGAGTTTTAGCGATTCCAATATAATGGCCGAATATAAAATTGGTTGAAAGTTATCACAATCAAAGTCAGAAACTACACTACAACCAGCTTGTGGATAATATTGGTATATTTCCACTGTACTAATGTCCTTAATTGGTTCAGCAGGCGCTTTCGTATCAATGAGTTTGCAAAAGTAATCTGAAATATTTTCAATATTATTCGAAAAGACCAATGTGTCATGCACAAAGAAGTATTCTTGGGAACGATAACACTTATTTGTCAATTCCCAGATAAACTCAGAAATATTTTCATATATTATTTCAGAAATTTTCATTCCTGCCTCGACAGGTTTCTCTTCATCAAAGAATTGATATTTCTCCACAGACAGTAGGTTGTAGTTTTCTGCTTTTGCCCCGACATCATCTTTGGCAAGTGGTTTTCCTGTTTTGTAGTTTATGACTTCAAAAACAATGAACAAAACACTGTTCATCATAAAGGCACCGGCATCAATTTGATACATCTGACCATTTATCCAAACTAAAAATGGCTCTAGCCAGAAAGTAAATTCGATTTTGAAATATCGTTCATCAACTAAGATAGATTGTGCGTGCCTAAGATTGATATAGAAACCGGAATCTTTCAAAGAGTCACTTGCATTATTTTCTTTTTCAGCTGAATCTTTTGATTTGAAGGAAAATGTAGTCGCTTGATGTACATAATCATATTGGGCCGTTACCTCCATTTTCCCATCAACAGAAGTAATAGTCTCGTCTGTTGCCACGAAAGAAAGATGATGCTTTTCCAGTAAGGATTGCATCTGCTTCTTTTTGTGCGGGATAACATTACGAAGTTTTCGTAAAAACCAGTTTGTCGCTTTATACTGTGTCGAATTATATGCGCTTAAAAATAAAACAGTATCATCCACTTGCAATGACCTCCGACCCCGTCAGTAAAATTTATATTATTAATTATACAGCCAAATGACATACACAACAAGTAAAGTGCAACAGATAATACGGTTGCTTATTTTTTGATAAAAAGTCCTTGACAACTTGTTTCGGGCAAGACGGCCAAAAGCATTTTGATCTCCTGCGGCGCTCGGCTCGCTCCCTTTGACATTCCCCAGCTCCGGGAGATCATGTCCTATGACGAACTGGAGCTTGACCGCATGGGGGATCGCCGGACGGCGACCTTTTTCTGTATCAGCGACACCGACAGCACCTACAATTTTCTTGTGGCGCTGGCCTTTTCGCAGATGTTCAACCTCCTGTGCGAGCGGGCGGACAATGTTCACGGCGGACGGCTGCCCCATCATGTGCGGGTGCTGTGGGACGAGGCGGCCAACACCGGACAGGTGCCGAACTTGGAAAAGCTGGTGGCGGTCATCCGCTCCCGGGAGATCAGCTTGTGTCTGCTGTATCAGCAGCTTGCCCAATGTAAGGCCATCTACGATAAGAACGCGGAAACCATCCTCGGCAACATGGATAGCGTCCTGTTCCTCGGTGGCCGTGAGGCCAGCACCATTAAGGAAATTTCCGAGAACTGGCTGGGCAAGGCAACCATCTCCATGCAGACCGAGGGGCGCTCACGGGGCCAGTCCGAAAGTTACAGCCAGAACACCCAGCGGCTCGGACGGGAGCTGATGACCCCAAGTGAACTTGCCACCATGCCCGGAGATCGGTGCATTTTGCAGTTCCGGGGGCTGCCGCCGTTCTATTCCAAGAAGTACGACTTGAAACAGCACCCCAATTATCGCTTTACGGCGGAGGCCGATAAAGTGAAAAACGCCTTTGACCTCGACAGGCTCATAGACCGCCGCAGGCGTCCGGGCATGAACGAGGAATGTGAGGTGTACGAGGTGTCCGTGCCGGACGAGGCGATCACAGACGAGGACGAGGACATTCTCAACTATGACGACATCGACGACCCGGACGCTTTTGTATAAATTAAATCACTGCCTCTGGCAAACAGCAAAGCTGGGCTTACCGTAAAGACATGGTAAGTCCAGCTTTGCATTGTTTACTTTTTCAGCATCGACAATATTGCGAGCATTAGAAAAAGTGTCAATACCAGAGTAGAATCAGTCATTTTTACCTCCTAAATCCTGAATTGATATATGTTCGACATCGGAGAAATCCACACTAGACTTCGTGAGCTGGCTCATGATGTCATAGATAGTGGCCCTGTCAACTTTGGACGGTACACACACCAAAAAACAGTTGAAAGAATCAAATGTCTTTTTTCCTAGTGTAATGTTTCCTTCATCGTCAACGATAGTGACTTTCCCTTTGCCTTCGTACTCAAACAGCTTTTGCGCTACATCTTCATTAAGTGGTGGGAGCACAGCGAAAATGTAGGTGTCAACGCTGTTAATCACTGTGGTACCTTTGGTAGACACTCTGTTTAAGTGAATACATAAGATACTGGTGATTGTCTCTTGGGCTTGGCTTTTTACATAGAGTTTTGTGATTGACTGAAATTTACCGAAAATCCTAGAGGATTCATTGCTTTCAGACAGTCTTAACTCAGTAAGAACCTGCGCTATCCTCTGCTCGCTCATTTTTACAGCAAAGCTTGTGAGAGGAAGAACGAAAGTGGTTTTGCTTTTCTTACCATTACTGGTTCTGAAAATCAACCCCAGATCTTCTAACTGTCGATTCCAATTTCCGATACTTCGTCCTGTTGTATCTAGCTTTTTGCTGATGGTATCTACACCATGCCATGATGCACCTGTGTCGTTTTTCGCAGCAACGGCATAGTACAAGTAGAGCTTTACTGCACCATCGTTGAGATGTGGTAGAAAGTTGACAAAATTACTATCAACCTTCGCAAATCTGAACTCCTTATTTGATTGACCGGTACTCTTTGAATAGAACTCAGATAGGAGCTCGCTCTCTGTGTCCTGAAAAAGAGTCTCTTTTTGCTTTAGTCCTAAATCGATCATTGCGTATCATCCTTTCGTGTTGTATTTGTATAGCACAATAATAGCAGAAAGAATTATGTGTGTAAATTCCTATTAATAGGAATTAAAGTGGAAGAATTTTTCCTATTTATAGGAGCTATATTTCCCTTAAACTATATGCTGTATCAAGATAATAAGAGATTAAGAGAACAAGAGGCAATGCATACGAATAGCAGGTGAGAAACCGTCCGGAAATCTCAATACATTTTAGGAGTAAAACATATATGCCACGAGCACCTCCTTGCGTATGGATATCATCAACAATCTGCCTGTGCTGTCCCGGTCGGAAAAGCCTTTGGACAAAGTGCGGGAACACCCGCCCAAGCGCCGCAGCCGGGAGCGTGAGGAGCGTTGACAAAAAAGCGGCGGCGTTCTGTCCATCTTCATGTGATGGTGACGCCGGAGGAGCAAGCACTGATCGCTGACCGTATGGCCGAGGCTGGGATCTCCAACATGGGAGCCTATATGCGGAAAATGGCACTCAACGGCTATGTCCTTCATGTTGACCTCTCGGACATCCGGGAGCTGGTGGCCTTGCAGCGGCGGTGTGCCAACAACCTAAACCAAGTGGCCGTCCATGCCAACACCTATGGTATCTATCCCTCGGAGATCGCAGCGCTCCAAAAGGACTATACCGACCTATGGGAGCCGCTGTCCGAGCTGCTGAAAAAGCTGTCAGCGGTGGTGGAAATGTAAACGAAGGGGCAGTCAATCAAGTTGACTGCCCCTTCGTTTTGCTTATACTTTACGCTCTAATTCTCCAATATGAGGATTTAAGGAAATGAATTTCTCGCTACTGGCTTTCATAAGCTCCGAAGCATTATCCCAAAATGCAAGCGTGTATTTTTTGCCTTCTTCGATAATAGCTTCTGCGACGGGATAATGATCACTATCACCTACGACTAAAATAATTTCGTCATCATCGTTAATTGCACCCTTATATAAGTCTTTCAGCACTTCTTTATCAAAGCCTGTATCAACGCGCTTTTCCTTATTCTTTGCATTTCGATCCGGAGTAAAAACTTCAAATCCAACCCGCTTAGCGGCATTCCACAAACTGTCTTTATCGGTAGGGCGAGAGCCGTATAAAACCGCTCGTTTGATGTTCGCAATATCTCTATCGCAAACAACATCCAGCAATTTACCGAAATCATATGCCCAAGGCATATCACAGATTTTGCTATCGTGAGCCTCATAGACATCGGCAACCATACCTTTTGTAACTGCGGAATGGTATTTTCCTTCAATCCAAACATTGGAATTGTCAACATAAATGCACTTTCCCATTGATATACCTCCTACTATTTTATAAATAAATTGTATCACAATACACCTGCTTTTACAAGATTATTCCATTCAAATCGACATCCTTGTGTGCCTATTTTCCCAGCGGTATAATATAGGTGGAAAGACAAACCAACCCGATTTTTTGATGGAGGTAGCTGCTATGATTATTCTCAAAATCCTTGCCGCCCCCGTAATGGTGGCGCTGTCTCTGCTGGCCGCTATGGTCACATTCCTGTTCTGCGTGGCGTCCGCCGTGTGCGAGCTGGGCTGCATTGTGGTGACGCTGCTCTCCCTGATCCTGTTCATTGGCGGGCAGACGGTTGGCGGGATCGTGTTCCTCGTCCTTGCGTTCCTCGTTTCGCCCTTTGGCGTTCCCGCCATCGCTGAGTGGCTGGTGGACAAGCTACACTCGGCCAAGTTTGCCCTGCGGGACTTCATCATCGGCTGATACTTTGGGACAAAATGTCCCAAAGCTGAAACGCCGGCAGTTGTCAACAGTTGACCTATACCGACTTATGGGAGTCTTCACCTGTGTTGTCTAAAAGGCTGTCGGATATATAGGAAAGGTCAGGAAACGTTGCGTTACCTCCTGACCTTTCTTAATATCTTTGAAGGAAAGACTTTAGGTAAAATTTCAGAGCCCAATTGCCCTGTTGCTATCTGCAACAGTTTATTTGTTGCATTGTATAAATCTGTTGCATCTTCCTCACTTACCATTTTGCCCTCATGAACTAACTTATTTCTTGCCTTACGCACAGAGTAAAGGTTGGAATAAATTTCTTTGGAAATAATCCCTGTTTGATATAATATTTCTTGTTTAACCGATGTACTATATGTCCTATTATCTTGCTGAAGAGATTTGATCCTTGACGGAATTTCTGGATCTCGTTGTTTATCGGTTAAGAAAAAATTCAGCCATAAAAAATCAATTATTTGCTCCGTAACAATCCAAAGATTTGATACCGCTGCAGACCAGTTTTTATGCATCATTTCCGTAACGCCAAAAATCAAATAGAATGTACTCAAATTTTTTATCTGACTAATCATTTCGTTGCCTTTGCGAAATACCTGCGATAAATCATCAATGCTTTTGGCGGTATTACTCGCCCCATCCAACAATATGGTTTCCATATTATTGGCGAGCTTCATGCGTACTCTTGCGTGCATATTAGAAGATGCACTTTCTCCAAAACCAACTGGCCAAAGCATATTTTTCCCGTGTAAGTTGCCAATATCTATATCTTTATTGTCAATCGCTTCCACATAGATGCCGCCAATCAATAGCTTGCACAAGAAGTCGTTATATATCAGCAATAAATCATTTGAAGTAAATGAGGTGTTCTTTCGGCTAATCGCTATTGCTCCATCTCCACAAATTATATACTCTACTTTTGCACCTTGAAATATAGAGACTATTGTTCCAATCATTCTGCAAAGGATAGAAGAGTCGTAGGTAACATAGTTTATTTCGTCCAAAGAAAATTTAATGCTTTCGTTCGTATGCTTAATAATGCGAAACGGGTTAAGATAAGTCACCCAATAAGTCTCATTTTCCAAGTTTATCACCCCATATCAAAAAACAATTACCATAGTATTTTATCATATTGCTTGGTACGAAACAAGTTTGAGAATTTTCTATCACAAAAGGAGGGTTGCCTACGGCCACGACCTACTACAAGAAGCACAAAATCAGCAAGGGCGAAACCATCGCACAGTCCTTGAAAGAGCGGTTTGACTACGGGCAAAATCCGGACAAGACCGAGGGCGGCGAGTTGATTTCGTCCTACGGCTGCGACCACATGACCGCCGATGCCGAGTTCCTACTAAGCAAGGCCAAGTACAAAGCCGCCACAGGCCGGGAGCAGCGGCGGGACGCGGATGTGCTGTGCTATCAGATCCGCCAGTCGTTCAAGCCCGGTGAGATCACGCCGGAGGAGGCCAACCGCATCGGCTACGAAACGGCAATGCGCTGGACAAAGGGCAAGTACGCCTTTTTCGTTGCCACCCACACGGACAAGGCGCATATCCACAATCACATTTATTACAACTCGACCTCGCTGGACTGCACCCGGAAGTTTCGGGACTTCATCGGCTCTGGCCGTGCGGTGCGGCGGCTCTCTGACCGCATTTGCCTTGAAAATGATCTGTCCGTCATCACCAATCCCAAGCTGCACAGCAAGGGGCGCTTTCTCCATTACGGGGCATGGCTGGGGACGGAGCGGCAGCCGTCGTACAAGGAGCAGCTACGGCTTGCCATCAATGAAGTTCTTGCCAAACGCCCCGCCGACTTTGACGCTTTTCTCCGGCTCATGGAGGCGTCCGGCTTCACGGTCAAGCATGGGCGCGGCGGTATGATCTCTTTTCTTGTTCCGGGGCAGGAGCGGGCGACCCGGCTTCGGGCGTCCACCCTCGGGGACGGCTACGATCCCGAGGACATCAAGACCGTCATCGCCGGAGAGCGCCCGATCCCGGAGCAGCCTGTCCCTGCGCCTGCTGCCCCTCGCCGTGTCAATCTGATCGTGGATATACAGGAGCGCCTGCGCTCCGGCAAAGGCGTGGCCTATGCGCGGTGGGCAAAGGTTTATAACCTCAAGCAGATGGCGGCGGCGCTTCAATTCATGCAGGAGCAGAATATCACCGAGTATGACCAGCTCTCTGCCAAGGCCGAGGACGCCGTTTCCCGTTTTCATTCCCTGAACGAGCAGCTCCGGCGGACGGAGGCTGACCTGTCCACAACATCCGAGCTGATGGGAGCCGTGGTGCGGTACGCCAAGACCCGCCCTGTCTTTGATGGGTACAAGGCCGCCAAGTACAGCCGGAAATACCTTGCCGAGCATGAGGCGGAGCTGGCGGACTACCGAGCGGCCAAGGCCACAATGGGAGAACTGCTGGGTGGCGAGAAGCTGCCCAAGATGGCAGAGCTAAAAGAGAAACGCCGCCAACTGGCGGCGCGGAAAAAGGCACTCTATACCGAGTACCGCTCGGCGCAGGAGGAAATGCGGCAGGCCGTGGCGGTCAAGGCCAACATTGACCATCTGCTGGGCGTCACGGACGGCCAGCGCAAAAAGGAACAGGAGCGATAGCGCACGGTGACGCAGACAAATTACTTTGGGACAAAATGTCCCAAAGCCGGGTTTGGGGAGGCTCCCCAACAAGCGTTTTTGCAGCCCGCCGGGATGCAAAAATAGCAAGTGTGGCTACACTTGCCCTGCTTGCCGTTAGTGCGTCCCCCGGAAATCCCACGGAAAAACGGAGGCAGCGCCGTTTCTTACGCTCCCTCCGTTTCTCTGGCTTTTTGTATTCCCTCTGCGGTGGCTTCCATGATCGTCAATTCATTCTCGTCCATTGTGTTTAGCATCCTGTCAATGTGCTGGCGGCAATCACTTTCTTCGTTCTGCTTGTCAGGATAGAAAAATTGATCGACGGAAATATCCAGCAGAGTGACGATTTTATAAAAGGTATTCAAACTCGGATGCTGACCACGATTCTCAAAATACATAATGGAACGAGGTGTACGGTCAACGAGCTGCGCGAGGTATTCTTGTGTCCAGCCTTTGGCTTCTCGTTTGCGTTTGATCTCCCGGCCTAAAGCATGAAAATCAAGCCGCCTTTCGTCTTGGTACATTCTCATATCACCCATATATTATTTTACATTTCAGGTTTGGTTATGAGAACGAAACATTATTTTATGTTTTGGTAGTATTTTATTGTCCGTTTGCATACTTGCGGAGGTGCGGAGGAGAATATATAATTTTTCTTGGGAACTTCATATTGGCACAACATAGTGCTGGTATTCTATTCAAATATGGGAGGTGTTCTTAATGGCGAAAATTTTGATTGTTGAAGATAATCAAGGTACAAACAAGGCGATATGCGAATATATGAAAGAAGCTGGACATACGCTTTTTTCTGCTTTTACAGGGAGCGAAGCGTTAAAAATATTCCGTGGAGAAGAACTCGATATAATTGTACTGGATATTATGCTTCCTGAAATGTCGGGTATCGTTGTTTTGCATGAAATTAGGAAAGTCAGCAACATTCCTGTTATAATGCTCACAGCACTTGATGATGAATATACACAATCCAACAGTTTTGACGAAATGGCAGATGACTATATAACAAAGCCCTTTTCCATGCTCATTTTAGGTAAACGGATTACTGCGCTTCTCCGCAGAAGTCAGAGTAAACCTGCTGTTAATATGATTAAGCTCGGAGATATTACCGTTGACTTTTCTGGATATACGGCCTGTGATGAAAACGGTAAAATAGACATTACCCCAAAGGAACTGGAAATCCTGAAAGTGCTGATTGACAATAAGGGGTTAGTCCTGTCTCGCAATCAAATCTTGGACGATGTGTGGGGATACGATTGTGATGTGATCGACCGCACAATAGATGCCTATATTCGTAATATCCGCAAAAAGCTCCGTTTGGATTGCATTACTACGGTCAAAGGAATAGGTTACAAATTTGAAATGGGGCAAGAAATATGAAGAAAATGAAGTTATTTCCGAAGATATTCTTATTTACATTTACAATGATGCTTTTGATTTCAATTATAGCGCACTTGCTGATTTTCCTAATTGCGCCATCCCAAAATGTACTTGTTACGAATATGGTAGTAACAAATGCAGGGGTAAGTGCTCTGTCAGAAGTAGATATGCCCCGGCTCATTACTCAAACTATGTTGAAAACATTTCCGATTTCTATATTCTGCTGCGCCACTATATCGGCATTGTTTTCATACCTTTTTTCAAGAGGCATAACCACTCCGATATTATCGCTCTCCAAATCCGCAAATCAAATGTCGAAATTGGAGCCAGACGCAAAAGCGGCTGTATTGTCAACGGATGAAATTGGCGCTTTAGCTACTGATATTAACAATTTATATCAATCCTTGCTTTTGACTATCCGCAATCTGGAGTTGGAAAAGGAAAAAGTTAGTCTTGCGGAAAAAGAGAAAATTGATTTTCTCCGAACAGCGTCCCATGAGTTAAAAACGCCTGTCACAGAGTTAAATGCGACATTAGAAAATATGATTTTGGGCATTGGCGAATACTGTGATTATGAAGTCTATTTGCCAAAGTGCAAGGAAATTACTAAACAGCTCGGAGATATGATTAGGGATATACTTAATGCTTCCCGCTTGCAAACACAGGGAAATAATGAGCCATACAGCAATTTTTCATTAAAAACCTTTCTTACAGATCTGTGTGAACCATATCGTCTGATTGCAGAAGCTAAAGGGGTTAAGTTCAAAACGGAGCTTTTGAGTGACATTTTAGTACATCTTCCAGAGGGTCAGTTGAAAAAAGCAATATCGAATATCCTTTCAAATGCGGTCAACTATACGGAGCCTGGACAGTCAATATCAGTTGTATTTGATAAAAATAAATTAACGGTTTCTAATGAATGTAGTGTATTACCGCCCGAACAGCTTCAACACATATTTGAGCCATTTTATCGTCCAGATTTAGCCCATAGCCAAGCAACGGGGGGAAATGGGCTTGGTCTATACATTGTTCAGACAATTTTGAATAAATTACACTTGACATACCAGTTTATTCCTATGCCAGAAGATAGGGGCATGAGTTTTATAATACAGTTTTGAAAGAAGTCTCTGCTTTCCGATTTCCGCAGGAAAAGCAGAGATTTCTTTCATTCAACATTGGCACAACATTGATTTTATAATCATCCAACATAGAAGATGTACTATGTCTGCGAAAGGAGGTAAAACGCCAACTACTAAAATGAAGGAGGTAAAATCTATGGCGAAAAAAATTGGAATTATTGTTCTGCTATGCTTTTCTTTATGCGTCGGTGGTGTCTCTGCTTTCGCTGATGAAGGCCATGACGAAACAGATACCCAAACACTTATCGAAACGCAGTCCCCGGTATCCTCCGTCCTTTTCAGGCAAGACGGAGCAGATATTCAGCAGAGTACAGACGAGGGCAAAACATGGCAAAGCTATTCTCCTATCGAGGAAACAGACTACTTCACTTATGATGAATTTTCCGCATGGATTGAAAATGAAACGGAAAATATTCAAAAGTTGGTCGATGCTGGAGAATGGACAGAAGCAGAAGCGACAGAAGCACTTGAGTATTACGATGAAATCCTTAAATCTATTTTAGAGGGCAAAATGGTAGGAAAACGAGCTTCTTCAAGTGACGATCAGTTGTTCTTTTCTATGCCCGATAACGCACAGCCTGAGCAGTATCAAACATTCGTCTTTGATGGGAATACCTACAAGAGTATAGGCCCATTTGATACGGAGGAAGAACTGTTCAATGCCCTTAAAGAATATACCGATACAGAAGTTGAAGCAGGAACAATGTCACAAGCAGAAGCAACGGCACTTTTAGAAAAGTATCAGTAAAAATCTGCCGCACGACGGCAAAAGAAAAAAAGCCGTCGTACAGCAGATACATTTTCATGCGCCCATGAAGCGGCGGCTCATTTTTCAGAGCCGCCGCTTCTCTTTGGATAAACGATAGAGGACACGGCGGCCCATAGGAGGGTATCGCCGTGTTCGTTTTACTTTTTCACAATTCCCATGACCTTCACCAGCTAAAAAAAGCGTAGCTCCCCGTCCGGGACAGTCTGACTACGAAGGTACAATATATCAGTACAATTATGATAATGTAATTTCATGCGTCTGCATAGCGTCATGCTGTGCGGGCGTTTTTATATGCCTGCACCTTGGGACAATTTGTCCCAAAGCAGCCAGCCCCGGCTGCCGATCCCCGCCGTTCCTCCGTTCTGTTCACCCACCCACACATGAACCGAATGGAGGAAATACAAATGACGACCATCAATCTGAAGGACTTTTACGCTTGGTACACCCATGATGAATACATCGAAGTTTCCGACGAAGTGGCCGCCGAGCTGAAGGCGGACAAGCTGTATGAGGCAGCCCATCAGCGGCGCACGACCCGCAACAAGGCGCAGTATTCCCTCGACTGTGACGATGGGATCGAATACTCGGCCTGCCTGCATGAGCCGACGCCGCAGGAGCTTCTGGATCGCATGGAGTTGTTTGTCCACCTGTGGAACGCCCTCAACTCTCTGCCGGAGGTGCAGGGCGTCCGGGTAGAGGCGCATCTGATCCTCGGCAAGAGCTACCGCCAGATTGCCCGAGAGCAGGGAGTGGACAAGAGCGTTGTTCGGCGCTCGGTGAAGCGCGGCATGTCTGCTATGAAAAAATATTTGAAAAAAGTTCTGTGAGCGAGGCTCCATTTGCCCGATTTTTGTCCTTGGTATATGAGAGGTAGTTTTCACCTCTCCGCAGCAAGGTAGTTGATGCTCCGTCACGGATCGTCGCTGTCCGCTGTGAGGGAGCGTCGCATTGTATATGAGCTGTCTTATGACAGGCCAACGGGAGTGGGTGCGGCGCTCCCGCCTTTCAAAAACACCTTGGGACATTTCGTCCCAAGGTCATAAGCCGCAGGCCAGCACCCGGCAAGAGTGCTGGCCTGTTTGCTTTCCCAATGGACAACAGGGAGAACTATGATTTTGTTTTGCATCTGTGAAAGGAGGACGCCATGACTGAAAAGCCCGCTGCGGAAGAATATGTGTACCAGATCGGAAAGATCCGCTTCATCGTCACGCCTGTTTACAAGGAAACGGGAGAGCTGATGCGTGACATCCTTTTGAAACTGATGCTGGCTGATTTGGAGCCGGTATAACCCCATCGACATCCTTAACATGGGCGGTCAGGCGAGGTATAATATAGTCAGGATGAATGACCTCTTGCTTGACTGCCGGAGAGGAGGTTTATATGAAACAGTCAAGCAAAAAACACGAACTCGGCACAGCCGCTCTCTACTGCCGACTGAGCCGTGACGATAATATGGACAGCGAGTCCAACAGCATCCAAAATCAGAGGAAGATACTCCAAAAGGCCGCCAAGGACAAAGGGTATACCGACACGATTTTCTTTGTAGACGATGGCATCACTGGAACGACCATGAAGCGTCCCGGTTTTCAGAAAATGCTGACCGCAATCGAAGCCGGGTATATCTCGGCGGTGTTTGTCAAAGACCTGTCTCGGCTGGGGCGTAACTACATTGAAGTCGGCAAGCTGACTGAGGAATTTTTCCCGCTTCACGATATACGGCTGGTGGCTGTTTCCGATGGCGTGGATAGCGATGAAGGTGAGGACGATTTCACCCCGTTCAAAAATATTATGAACGAGTATTATGCGAAAGATATTTCCAAGAAGCGCCGGATCGTGAACAAGATGAAAGGCAACGCTGGCGTCCCGCTTTCTCCGCCGCCCTACGGTTACATCAAAAACCCGGACGATCCCCGCTTTTGGGTGGTAGAGCCGGAAGCCGCCGAGGTCGTGCGCCGGATCTACCGCATGGCGCTGGAGGGGTACGGGCTGGCTGAAACGGCAGCGCAGCTCGCCGCCGATGGCGTGGTCAATCCCACCTACTACTGGCGCAGCCGTGGGACAAGCCGGGGCGGGTCAAAAAGCACCGTGGAGCCTACCAAATGGGGACATACCACCGTCAAGAAGATCCTCACCTTGCAGGAATACTGCGGCGATGTGATCAACTTCAAAAGCTACTCCAAGTCCTACAAGATGAAAAAGCGGATCGAAAACCCGGAGGAAAACCGGGCGATCTTCCTCAATGTCCATGAGGCTATCATTGACCGCCAGACTTGGGAAAAGGTGCAGGCGCTCCAAAAAGGGACGCGCCGCAAAAAGCCCACGGTCACGCAGGAGCCCAGCGTATTTTCCGGCCTGCTGAAATGCCCGGAGTGCGGCGGCAACCTCAATTTCCACTTCAACCAGAACAACCACGACATCAAGTTTTTCAGTTGTCAAAATCATAACTCCGGCTATCGCAAGTGCAGCAAGACGCACTATATCCGGCTGGACTTCTTGGAACAAGTCGTTTTGTACGAGGTCAAGCGGTTGGCCTGCTTCGCCAGCGAATATGAAAATGACTTTATCAAGGCCATGATCGGGCGCTCGGCAAAGGTGGCGGAAAATACCGCAATCCGCAAGCAGCGGGAGCTGGACGCGCTGACCGCCCGTGACCGGGAACTGGATATGCTCTTTGAACGGCTCTATGAGGACAATGTGGCGGGTAAGATCGACGATGCCCGGTTTGCCAAAATGTCCAAACGCTATGAACAGGAGCAGGGCGAAAACGCCAAGAAGATCAAGGCGCTGCGGCTGGAACTGAAAAAGGACGAGAGCAAACGCATGGACATTGACGATTTCCTTGAAACGGTGCGGCGGTACACGGATGCGACCACCATTACAAAGCGTATGGTCGCGGAGCTGATCGATCACATTGAGGTGTACCACGCTGAAAAGCAGGACGGCGTTACCAATCAGCGTGTCGTGATCTACTACAACTGCATCGGCGCTTTCGATGTGCCGGATCGCCGGAAGATCCCGGAGGCCGACATTATCATGGAAACGAGAAAAGGCGTAGCACTCAGCTACGCCCCGGAACAGGTTGCAGTATAGGAGGTACGACACGATGAAAGCCTATTTCTATTGCCGCGTCGCTCACGATGATAGCTTTTCTTTGGAACGGCAGGCCGAGGAGCTTCGCCGCTATGCGAAGCAAGCCGGGTACACCATCGTTGGTGCTGCCGCCGAGCATGGCTCTGGAATGACCCTTGACCGTCTGGCTCTGCAAGAGGTGATGGAGGCCGTTCTTGCCGGAAAGGTGGATGTGATGCTGATAAGCAGCCTTGACCGTATAGGGAGGGACTGGGGCATGACAAAGCAGTACATCGCCCTGCTGACCGAGCATAAGGTCAAGCTGTTGTGTCTGCGGGAACGGGTGAGCATCGACAGCTCCGGCTTTTCACCGTTTTCTACATAAAAAAGCAGAGTGTCCATTACAGGATACTCAGATCCTATAAGGACACTCTGCATGGTCGGAGTGACGGGATTCGAACCCACGGCCTCTTGGTCCCGAACCAAGCGCGCTACCAACTGCGCTACACCCCGTAAAGAAAAACCGCAGCAGCTGGGCTGCTGCGGTGTGGTTGGGGATGAGAGGATCGAACTCCCACGGGCGGAGTCAGAGTCCGCTGCACTACCATTATGCGAATCCCCATCGGGTTTGTGTCTTGGGCGTCTGCCCTCAACGCTCATATATTATAGCGTGCCCGACGGGATTTGTCAACGCCTTTTTTGAAAAAACTTCAATTTTTTCTCCAAAATTTTCAGTTTTTCAGAATTCATCGCTGCTGCGTCAATCGTTTTCTGTTATCCGGTGCAGGTGGATCAGCTTAACAGCCGGCGGCACTTTTATTCCTTGGGTCGATACCGCATGTCCGACACGGTGTACACCGTAATGAAGGCCTGCGGGTCCTCGCGGTTCATATAGCTCATCAGCTTCTGATATTCGGCCTTGTCCACAATCGTGATGATCTCGCGGCGCTTCTGCATATTGTATGCGCCGTAGGATTCATACACCGTCGCGCCGCTGTGCAGGTCCTCAATGATGAACCGGCGCAGTTCTTCTTCCTTCCCGGTGATGATGCAGACGCGGCGCTTGATGTTGTTGTCAAAGATAAAGTGGTCGAGCACAATCCCGTTAAAATAGGTGCCCAGCACGCTTAAAACCACGGTCTTTTTGTCGTAGACCAGCGCGGCGGAGAGCGCCACACACATGCCGGACAGCGACATGGCCTTGCCCAGGTCCATGTGCAGGTATTTGTTCATGATCTTGGCGACGATGTCCAGCCCGCCCGACGAGGCGTTGCGGTTGAACAGGATGCTCAGCCCCACGCTGACGACGAGGATGTAGCACAGCACGTCCAGCTCCTGGCTGTCGGTCAGGGAGCCGAGGTTCGGGAAGAGCCGCTCGAACAGGCCGATAAACGCCGGGAGCAGGATGCTGGTGTAGACCGTCTTGGCACCGAACTCCCGCCCGCAGGTCAGAAACCCGATGACGAGCAGCACGACATTCAAAATCATCGTGATGGCTGACAGCGGCAGCGGCACAAAGTTTGCCAGCACGATGCCCAGACCCGAGATGCTACTGACAGAGGCATGGCTGGGCACAAGGAAGAAGTAGACCGCCGCCGCAATGATGGCCACGGCTCCGGTCAGGATGGCAAGTTCCCGCACCGCCGCGGCGGTGGGCACAGCTTTTTTGTTCATCGGCAAACCCTCACGATTCCTTGATGCGCTTGCCGCGGCGCATTTTTCTAAATGTTGTCATTTTTGTTTCCTCTTTCTTAGTAGTATCGTACCACAAGACGGCACAGTGCACCTGCCGCGCCTTGCAGCCGGAGCTTTTTACTCTCTTATTGTAGCACACCCCCTTTAAAAAGAAAAATAAAATTTTCACTTCAAACTGTGCCGTTTGTTCCAACACCGGCGGCGTTTTTTTCGGCGGTGGGCGGGGTTGTTATCCGGCGCACATTTTCTGCCGGAGCGGGGCAGCGGGGGTTGGAATCCGCAGCACAGTTTTCTACAGGCTGTATTGTTATCGGCGGCACAGTTTGCCGGGCAGCCTCTTTTATACAGGTTGTTATCCTGCACACAATTCCGGGGAGCCGGCGTTGGAATCCCCCGCACAGTTTACGGCGGGCGGGGTTGTTATCGGCAGCACAATTTCGGTGCGGTGCGCATCGCGGGGCAAAAAAATGGTTGTTATCGGGCGCACAATTCGGACTTTTTTCTGAGGGCGGCAGGTTGTTATCCACAGCACAATTTGCGCGGTGGGTAAAATTCGGCTATTGTTATCGGCAGCACATTTCAGAATTTCGTCTGCTTTCCAAACGTGTCCGGACCGGGTTGTTATCCAGCGCACATTTCCGGCAGTGGGGTTGTTATCGGGCGCACAGTTTCCAAACTGTAGAATTTTGGCGGCTGTTGTTATCGACAGCACATTTCTGAAAAAATCCACCGTACAGCGCACAACCGGTATTGTTATTCACGGCACAATTCGTTTTTTCCGGGGCTGAGCGGTTGTTATCCGGCGCACAATTCGCAAAAATCCGTTTTTTTGCGGCGCATCCTGCCGTGGGTTGTTAGTCTGCGCACAGTTTGCCCTGCAGGGGCCGGGGTTGTTATCGACGGCACAATACAAGGATTTTTCAGCACGGGTTGTTATTCAGCGCACATTTCCCCGCGGCAGGATTTTTCCATCCGCCCTGTTGGAATGCTGCGCACATTTCTCACTTTTCCTTTTTTCGCGCCCGGGGTTGTTATACTCGACACTTTTTAAAAATCCCACAAAATTTTCTTTGCCGCCATTTTCCTGCAAAAAAACTTTTTTACCGTTGTTACGCTCCGCACATTGTTGCGTTTTACACATTTGTGTTGGAATGCTGCGCACAGCACCGTTGTAACACAGCACACATTTGTGTTGGAATATTCGACATAGCTATACTACTTTTCTAAATATATATAAATAGGGCTAAAAATTCCAAAACAAAAGAACACCGGATTTTGTGCGGCGCGGAGGAAATGTGCTGAATGTTACAATAATTGACACAGCGCGCACAATCTGCTATGATACGGTTAACGTGTTGTAAAGATGAGGTTTTGCAAATGACACCCCAAAGTACGTTGAAAACGACCCCAAAAGCCAACCATAACAAAAAGCAGGGGGCGAAGTCTGCCAAGGCGTCGCCTTCGGCCCCTGTTGCTACCTATAGCGGGCGCGGCAATCAGACGATTGTCCGCAAATCCAACGACCTGATCCAGAACGCAATGTACAGCCTTTCGCTGAGCCAGCAAAAGCTGATGCTGCACATTTTCGCGATGATCAAGCCGTCGGACACCGAGCTGCCCCGGTACGAGATGTCGATCTACGAGTTTTTGAAGCTCTGCGGCGTTGACCCGCACAACGGCTCGATGTACAAGCAGGTCAAGAAAAACATCGAGGACATCGCCAACGCCAAGGTCCAGTGGATCCGCCTGGCGGGCACCCAAAAAATCACGATGTTCCGCTGGCTTTCCAGCGCGACCATCGACGAGGGCACCGGCAAGATCGTGCTGACGCTCGACCAGTCGCTCAAGCCGCACCTGATCCAGCTAAAAGAGTTCTACACAACGATGAATATCACCTATACGCTCCCGATGAAGAGCCAGTATAGTCTGAAAATTTATGAGCTGTGCAAGAGCTACCAGAACCTGTACATCACCAAAAAAGAGAAGGGCGAACCGCTGGTCTGGAACATTGAGACGCTGAAAAAGCAGGTGGACTGCAATGCGGCCAACTGGGCCCACGTGCGCCGCACCGTGCTTGACAAGGCCAAGAGCGAGATCAACGGCCACACCGACATCTATTTTGACTATGAGGTCTACGAAAAAGATCGTCAGCGCGTCATTGCGATTGCCGTCACCATTGAGCCGGTGGACAAGCAGGTCGCCGATGACAAGCTGAACGAGATCACAAAATCCATGTCCAACCGGGTCCGCAGCAAGAAGGGCAAGCTGACTCTGGCCGAGACCGGCACGCTGGATGACGACCCGAACGTGCTGACGCTCGAGTATGTCTCGGTGCCCGAGACGACGATTCCCTATTCCTACGGTGCTACGCCGGAATTGCTGCGCCAGGAGCTGGAGATCAAGGCAGAGCCAGACAAGCTGATCCGCGAGCTGACGGCGGACGAGATGGACGCCGTGCGCACGATCATCGATGCTATGGTAAAAATGGCCGGCACACCGCGCGGCAATGATAAGATGATCGACGGCGGCAACGCGACGTTCTTCCAGACGATGAACAACGTCATTGACAACTGCGGCGGTCTGCGCCGCTGGTTCGAGGGTGTCGCCACCCGCTACGCCGCCAAGGTCATCCCGGTGGCGCGCACCAAGAGCGCTCCCCTGCCCTACCTGTCCCGCGCAATTTTGGAGGACCTGGAAAATTATCGTATCTACGTCACCGGCGGTATGCCGGAGGAGGTGGAGGACGACTACGGCGCACCCGAGACGCCGGACATCGTTGAGACCACCGACTTTGTGGAGACCGACGCCGAGCCGGTCAACCAGCTGGTGCCGGAGGATGCCGCGACGAAGAAAGAAGTCACGGCGGCGCTGCTGCGCTACATTGACCGCGACACGCTCTCGGCCCGGCTGACCACCGGCCAGATGGAGGCATTCGACGATATTTTGCAGATGACGGCCTATTTTTGCCGTCGCAACGTCAAAGGCAAGGACGACGGCATGATGGAGGGCAAGGCCAACATGCAGTTTTTGGACGCTTTGAACAAGGTCATTGCCCGGTATGAGAGCCTGACCCCGCTGTTTGAGGCGATGTCGGTCATGATGGACTACGACACCTACTGGAAGGACCTGATGAAGAACCCCAGGATCAAAAATCCGAAGCTCGTCTTTCAGTCTGAGGTCGAAAAGGCCCTGCTGATGCCGTCCGCCATCATCGGCGAATACACCGCCCGCAAGGCCCAGAGCGACACCGGCCACACGCTGCACCGGGAATACAACTGGACGAAGGCCTTTGACGAAGAATAAGACGAAAAAGCGGAATTTTTGAAAATGTGCCCTGAATAACAACAGCCCCGGGATTTTCCAAAGCAGAAAATCCCGGGGCTTTGCTGTCTGTATATTTATTCGCATGTATAAATATTCACAACCGTTTAACAACCGGCGCGGTGCGGGCGGATACAGCGTGTGCCCTTATCGTTTGCGCCAGACGCTGTAGGAGGCGGCATCCCCGATGCCCCGTGGCCGTTTGCGGCAGTGACGAGTGTAACCTGGGCAAATTTTCGCATCGCTCGATCTGCCCGCAGACGCGCCTAGCAGCCCCTCACAGCCGCCTCAATCGCGGCCTTATCCAACCCTTCCCCAATCACGATCAGCACCTCCTGACCGCTGGGAATGGGCTGTACGGTTATGGCGTCGCGGGCAGCGTTCAGCTCGACCCAGCCGCCGCCGTCGGGGATAAACCCCTTGACGCGCAGCACATGGCCGTATTTCGCGTCGTGCAGGAGCGTCTGCGCGGCCTGCCGGACCTGCGCGACACTGCGCCCGGCCTCGAGGAAATACAGCGAGGTAAACGCCTTGTGCTCGTCAAAATGCAGCTTGACGTAGCTTGTCTGCCGCCAGCCGCAGCGATCCACGCGGGCAAAATCAGCGGTTGTCAGCGCGTTCCAGTCCCGGCACAGTACATCGTCCGCGCCAAAGCGGCGGGCACAATGGCAGCCGGCCAGTGCGCGGTTCAGGTGGTCTATGACCGCTTCCGCCTCGCCGGGCGCGGCCAGCTGTGTGCGGCTCATGACGACAAGCCCGGCACTGGCGGCCTCGGAGGCCAGCAGGTAGTCGGCCTGCGGGGAAAGCTCGTTTTCCAGCTTGGCGTCCACAATGGCAATGACGCTGCCCAGCGTATACCAGCGGTCCAGCGGCTCGTCCCGCAGAATGTCGTAGAACTCGTCCACGTCAAAGATGCCGCTCGGCTCAATGACGACTCGGTCAAAGCCGCGCATTGCCATCGAGATCAGCTTGGTGCGCATACGGCGCTGGTGGGTGTCGCAGTCACAGCCGCCGCTGATCGTCTCTATGTCGCAGTGCTCCCCAATCAGGTCCTGCAGCAGCATGGCATCGACGTTCACCGCGCCGAAGTCGTTTTCCAGAATGCAGACGCTGTGCCCCTGCGCGACGAGATACTGCACGTAGCGGCGCAGGAACGTCGTCTTGCCGGAGCCGAGAAACCCAGTGATCAAATCGACCTGTACCATCTTACTCCTCCTTCGGGCAGATCATGCCCCGCGGGCGACCAATGGCCGCCCCTACACACACGCAGTAAGGCAAGAATGCAATTTTTTGACGGTCTGACTTTATTCGTGAATTTCCAAAGGAAGATTGTCAGGGTCGGAAAAGAATGTCATTTTTTTGCCTGTGTAAGCATCGACTCGGATCGGCTCGGTTATGATGCCCTTTTTATTCAATTCTCTTACGGTATCATCGACAGAGTCTACAGCAAAGGCAAGATGCCGGAGGCCGTAAGCCTCTGGATAACTGGGGCGTTTCGGGCAATTTTTAATGATAAAAAGTTCTAATTCCATCCCATCGAGTTGAAGATCGATTTTGTAATCATCGCGTTCCGGTCTGTAATTTTCTCGAATGACAGAAAAGCCTAACAGATCCACATAAAAGCGCCTTGATTTCTCATAGTTGCTCCCGATAATGGCAATGTGATGAACTTTTTTCAAATTCATGGCGTATTTACCTCTCCCCTGTCTGCTGTGAAGGGTGCCAAACTCATTGCGGCTGCCTCTTGCCAATTTCCGATGGGTTGAACTAAGCCAAGTATACCGCACCAGCCAATAAAAAAATACCCCCGATATAGTGAATTTCTGCCAAAACAAAAGTCCATGGCAGACACCATATGGACACCGCTTTCTCGGCGTAGTCCTTGCAGTCATGCGGCTGTCCTTCAATGGACACTTCACGTCGGCTGTCAGATGAATAGCGGGCGTAGATTACGGTGGTCGTGGTTGCACCTCCTTGCGTGTGTTTGGCTTGCCCTTATAGTATCGAGTCAAGCGCAACTTGTCAACAATCTGCGAGCAAATTGAAATGTGAAAATTCCGAAACGCAGCAAAAAGGTGAGGGCAAGAAACGTCCCGTGGCCACAAATTTTCAATTCTTGAAAATTTTCTGCCCCTTTGGGACGGCTTCTTGTTGGGGTGTGCCTGCTCCAAACCCTGCTGGATAAAAGCAAAGGTGCATTATCTGCCTCGATGCTTTGCCTTTCGCTTCTGCTGTTTCAGTTCAAATTGACGCTGCTTTTCTTCTTCGCGCTGTTTGCGGCTAAGTACTTTTCGCACCAGCTTGCTTTCTTCTCGCTGCATTTGCAACATCTGCTGTGATTTTGTACCGATTCCCATGGCGGCTACTTCCTTTCGGATTTGCCGTTGCAATCGCTTTGGGTTCACAGCTTCTTTCTTCACAACTGTCTCAACAGATGGACTGAAGTGCAGCCGACTGTAATTTTTAAGTAGATACTCCCAGACTTCGTAGTCCTTTGGTTCTGCACCAAACGTGACTTTACACACCGAGAGCTTTCCTTTCTCAATGCACTCAAACACGCCGACCCAGAATGGAGCTTCAAAAAATACAGTCAGTTTTGTAGAATCAATATCCATAACGAAACCCTCCTGAATAAATCCTTGCAGGAACGGACAACCCGGAGGGGAAGGTTACTTACCTGCACTGTATGGTGCAGACGGCTGGGCTACCTACCAGCTCTGGCATCTCTCCGAAAGAAATGCGTTGCGTTTTTATCCTGCTTTTATATAAAGCACATCCCTGTGCATTATATCTGCCTTACTTGTTTTCCAATGTGGAGTATACCATACTCTGCATAAAAAAGGCAAGTGTATGCTAAAATGTGTACGGCATCAAAACAAAAGTCCCATACCGGGACACGGTATGGGACTTTTGTTTTGATGGAGGATGGGGGACTCGAACCCTCGACCTCTGCGATGTGAACGCAGCGCTCTAACCAGCTGAGCTAATCATCCGTATGCGATTGACAAATGATAGTATACAGGATTTGCCCGGATTTGTCAAGCGCAAATTTTCAATTGTTTTGTTGTCGCCCTCCTCTCCCCCTGCCCGCAAAAAGACCCCGCCTCACGGCGCGAGAGACGCGCTGTGAGGCGGGGCTTGCAGTTGAGAGGAAAAGAGATTACCTGCTCAGCTCATCGGCCAGAGCGGCGAGCTGGGCCTCGCTGGCGGCATTCAGCGCGCCGCGGACCGTGACGGTGGTGGCAGCGTAGGTCAGGTTCTTGCTGCCCTCAAGCATTTTGGTCATGACCTTGGCGGCCATCGGCGCCCAGGAGCCGTTCTCAATAAAGGCCACCGTGCGGTTCTGATAGTTGCGCTCGGTCAGATGATGGATGAACTCCTTCATGAAGGGGAATACATCGGCGTTGTAGGTAGGCGTGGCCAGTACCAGCTTGCTGAAGCGGAATGCCTGCGCGACGGCCTCGGCCATATCGCAGCGGGCCAGGTCCATGGCAACCGTCTCCACGCCCTTCTCGCGCAGGGCCTCGGCCAGGCGGTTGGCAGCCTCGGCAGTGTGGCCGTAGATGCTGCTGTAGGCGACGAGCACACCCTCGGTCTCGGGGCGGTAGGCACTCCAGTTGTCGTAGGCGGCCAGCACATCGCCCAGCTGCTCCTTGTGCAGGACGGGACCGTGCAGGCTGCAGACGGTCTCGATGTCCAGCGCGGCGGCCTTTTTCAGCACGGCCTGCACCTGCACGCCGTATTTGCCGACGATGCCGATGAAGTAGCGGCGGGCCTCGGGCAGCCACGGTTCCTCCACGTCGAGTGCGCCGAACTTGCCGAACGCATCGGCGCTGAACAGGACCTTGTCTGCATCGTCATAGGTCATGATGACCTCGGGCCAGTGTACCATCGGCGCGGTGACAAAGTGCAGCGTGTGGGTGCCCAGCGGCAGGGTGTCCCCCTCCTTGACGACGACACGGCGGTCCGCGTAGTCGGTGCCGAAATAGGCCTTCATCATGTTGAACGCCTGGGCGGACGCGACGATGGTCGTGCCGGGGTACGCCTGCGCGAACGCGGCGACGGAGCCGGAATGGTCAGGCTCCATGTGCTGCACGACCAAGTAGTCGGGCGTGCGCTCGCCCAGTGCAGCGGCGATCTTGGTGATCCACTCGTCGGTAAAATGGGCATCGACGCTGTCCATGACGGCGACCTTGTCGTCGCAGATCAGGTACGAGTTGTATGCCATGCCGTTGGGCACGTCGTACTGGCCCTCAAACAGGTCAACAAGGTGGTCGTTGACGCCGACATACAAAATATCTTTGGTGATTTCCATACGTGTAAACCTCCCGAAAAATAGCAGAGTTGTTATTCTGGACACAGTATAGCATAGTTTTAGGAATTTGTCTCGGTTTTTTCAAAAATAGTTTGATAAAATTTTTAAATACAGTTGATAGGTAGGGGCCGCACATGTGCGGCCCGCAGCTTTCCGGGGAAATGGCGTTCGCCTTATACGCTGAGGGCCGGGCATGCCCGGCCCCTACATGGTGGCAGGAGTGCGGTGTTATCGCTGCCGCCCGTGCAGTGTGATGGCTGCCGTCAGGTTCTGCGGAGGGGTCAAGACCCCTCCCTACAGAGCCGGAGGAAAGCGCGGGTAAAACAAAAAGCTCCCCGCCGATTCTCGGCGGGGAGCACAGGGATGTTTACCTAAAAATTATACGCGCGTTTTCAGAACCTCGTGCGCGGGCACGGGGGCGTCGATGGGACGGGGCGTGCCCTCGACCCACTGGATGGCCTTCTTGGGGCACTTGCTGACGCAGGTGCCGCAGCCGTTGCACTTGGTATAGTCGATGACAGCGACGTTGTCCTTCAGGAAGATCGCCTGGTTCGGGCAGTTGCGCACGCAGAGACCGCAGGCAATGCAGCCCACCTTACAGGTCTTGTTGACCAGCGCGCCCTTGTCCTTGTTGGAGCACTTGACCGCGGGCTGCGGGGCAATGGGCTTCATCTGGATGACGTGGCGCGGGCAGGTCACGGTGCAGGCCGTGCAGCCGGTGCACTTTTTGCGGTCCACGACGGCCACGCCGTTGATGACGTGGATGGCGTCAAACTTGCACGCGCGGGTGCAGTCGCCCAGACCCAGGCAGCCATAGGCGCAGGCGCTGGGGCCGCCCGCAATGGAGGCCGCAGCAGCGCAGGTCTGGATGCCCTGGTAGTCAAACCGCTTGCCGCAGTTCTCGCCGCCCGCACAGATGACGGTGGCGCGCAGGCTGGGGCGGTCGTCGGTGGCATTGCCCATGATGGTGTTGATGGCGTCGGCAGTCTTGTCGCCGCCCGGGGCACACTTGAAGGTGGGGGCACCGTTCTCCACGATGGCCTTGGCGTAGTCGGCACAGCCGGCGTAGCCGCAGCCGCCGCAGTTGGCGCCGGCCAGACATTCCGTGACCTGCGCGATGCGCGGGTCCTCATACACAGCCATGAACTTGGAGGCCAGCACAAGGATCACGCCGCCGGCCAGGCCCAGCACCACCACGACAACGATAGCAAATACGATCGGGTTCATTCTCTCCATTCCCCTTTCTTAGAATATCGCGTTGATGATGTTTTCGACCAGACCGCCAAAGCCCATGAAGCTCATGGAGGTGATAGCGGCAGAAACCAGCGTGATGGGCAGGCCCTTGAAGCTCTCCGGCGGGTTGGCGGCCTCGACGCGGGAACGCACGCCGCAGAACAGCAGCATGGCGACCAGGAAGCCGACGCCCGCACCGGCGGCGCAGATAAGCGCCTCAGCGTAGGCCAGGCCGAAGCCGAACTCGGCCACAACGGCGGAGTAGTCCTGCACGGCCAGGATGGTGACGCCCAGCACGCAGCAGTTGGTCGTGATCAGCGGCAGGTAGACGCCCAGGGACTGATACAGCGCCGGGACGTACTTTTTCAGCGTGATCTCGATCAGCTGGACCAGAACGGCGATGACGAGGATGAAGATGATCGTCTGCAGGTAACCCAGATTATAGGCATCCAGCAGGAAGATCTGCAGCGGGAAGGTCACAGCCGTGGCAATGACCATGACGACGATAACGGCAGCGCCCATGCCCGCGGAGGAATCCAGCTTTTTGGAAACGCCGAGGAACGGGCAGATACCCAGAAACTGCACCAGCACGTAGTTGTTGACCAGGATCATGCTGAAGAAGATGGTGGCAAACGTTGCGATCTGAGAACTCATTGTGCGGCACCCTCCTTCTGTTCTTCCTTGGCGGCGTCGATCTTCTCGAGCATGACGTCGCCGCAGCTCTTGCGCTCAATGGGCTTGTTCAGCTTGCGCTCCAGCCAGACACAGCCGGCCATCAGGCAGCCAAAGACGAAGAAGCCGCCCGGTGCGGAGTTCATGACGGTCATGCGGTCCACGCTCTCGGGGATGATGGTGATGCCCAGCCACGTACCGCTGCCGATGATCTCACGGATGGAGGACATGAGCAGCATGGTCAGGATGTAGCCGATGCCCATGCCCAGGCCGTCCAGCGCGGAGTCCACGACGGTGTTCTTGCAGGCGAACATCTCGGCACGGCCCAGAATGATGCAGTTGACGACGATCAGCGCCAGATACACGCCCAGCGCCTTGTACAGGTCGGGCACGAACGCCTGCAGCACCATCTGCACGACGGTAACAAACGTTGCGATGATAACGATGTAGCACGGCAGATGCACCTTGGCCGGGATGACCTTGCGCAGTGCCGAGATAACGATGTTGGAGCAGACCAGAACGAACGTCATGGCCAGGCCCATGCCCACAGCGCCGGAAACGGTGGTGGTGACAGCCAGTGCGGAGCAGCAGCCCAGCACCAGGCGCAGAACGGGGTTCTCACGGATGATGCCCGCGGTAAAAACCTTCCACTTGCTCGGTTTTTCGTTCATCGTTACTGCACCCCCTTGATCTCATTGTTGTAGCAGTCGATGGCTGCGTTGATGGCGTTGAACGCGCCGTTGCTGGAATACGTTGCACCGGCAATGCTGTCCACAGGGCTGCCGGAGGCGACCTCTCCCCCGTTCCAGCCGATAAAGCCGGAGGCGAAGGAATCGCCGGAGACCTTGGAGCCGATGCCGGTGGTCTGGGTGGAGCCGTCGATGGAGATACCGGAAATGGCGCCCTCGGCGTCAAAGGCAACGTAGACCGTGACGTCCTTGCCGGAGTAACCGGAGGCCGCAGCCTTGACGGCGACATCGCCGTTCGCGGTCTTGACAGCACCCTCGACGCTGGCGGTGGTCAGACCGTCGATGGCAGTCATGCTGTCGGTGGTCGTGCCCTCGGGCAGGACGGAGACATAGGCGGCCAGGGTCTCGGCTTGGGTGTTTTCCGCAATGATGGGGGCGGTGATGTCGTTCAGCACAGCCAGCAGCGCGCTGCAGACCAGGCAGATGACGACCAGCACGATGACGGGCAGCACAAGCTCCTTGAAAGTGCTCTGCTTCTCGGTGGTTTGCTTTTCAGCCATTATTCCGCACCGCCTTTCTTGGCTTTTTTGGGCTTTTTGTAGCCCAGCGGCGTCTGGTGGCCCCAGGCGTTGAACCACGGGGTCATCAGGTTGCCCAGCAGGATGGCGTAGCTCATGCCCTCATTCATCGAGCCGAAGTGGCGGATGAGGAAGGTGATGAGGCCGATAAACACGCCGTAGAACAGCTTGCCCTTGGTGGTGAACGGGCTGGTCACGTAATCCGTCGCCATAAAGACAGCACCGAACAAAAGACCGCCGGACATGCACTCGATCAGGGCGGTGTAGGCACTGCCGGTGTTGAGCGCAGTCAGCACAAAGACCGTGGCAACGATGGTCACGGGGATGGTGGCCTGGATGGTCCGGGTGGCAACCAGATAGGCGAAGCCCAGCAGGATGGCCAGCACGCAGACCTCGCCCATCATGCCGCCGTGGAAGCCCAAAAAGACGTCCAGCAGGGGCAGCGTGGTCTTGTCGGCCACGGCCAGCGGCGTGGCGGAGGCCAGCGCGTCAACGGCCATGTCGGGGTAGACGTAGGCAGTCATGCGGGAGGTGAAGCCGAGGAACAGCACGATACGGCCCACCAGCGCGGGGTTGGCGAAGTTGTAGCCAAGGCCGCCGAACAGCTGTTTCGTGATGACGATGGCGACGAACGCGCCGACAACGGCGATCCAGAGCGGCATGCCCACGGGCATGTTCAGCGCCAGAATGATGCCGGTGACAACGGCGGACAGGTCGCCCACGGTGTTGGACTTTTTCAGCAGCTTTTCATAAATGTACTCAAACGCCACACAGGCCAGGGTGGTCACAGCGACCAGCACCAGCGCCTGCACGCCGAAGATCAGACCCGCGGCCAGCACGGCGGGCAGCAGCGCAATGACAACATTGCCCATCAGCCCGCGGGTGGTGGATGCATCGCGGATATGCGGCGAGGCGGTAACGATCAGACGATCTTCCATGGGTTATTTGCCTCCTTTCCGCAGCTCGGCCATGTACCAGCCCTTGGCAAGGCCCATCGTCTGGCTGACGGGGCGCTTGGCCGGGCAGGCATAGGTGCAGCTGCCGCAGGCTACGCAGAGATCCACGCAGCGTGCCTTCAGCGCAGCAAAGTCCTTGTTGGCAAAGTCCTGCGCAATGACGACGGGCTCCAGACCCATCGGGCAGGCCTCGATGCAGCGCCCGCAGCGGATGCAGGCGGACGGCTCGGGCAGCGCGGCGGCCTTCTTGCTGAACAGCAGCAGGCCGTTGTTCTGCTTGAGCACCGGGAAGTCGGCGCTGGGTGCAGCGCCGCCCATCATCGGGCCGCCGAAGATGATCTTGCCCAGCTCGACGCCCTCCTTGACACCGCCGCAGGCGTCGATGACGTCGCGGTACAGCGTGCCGATGGGCACCTCGATGTTCTGGGGTTTGGCGATGGCGTCACCCTCGACGGTGACGCGCTTCGTCACCAGCGGGATGCCGGTCTTGAGGAACTTGCCCAGCGTGGAGACGCTCGTCACGTTCATGATGACGCAGCCCACGTCGGCGGGCAGGCCCGGCTTGCCGGAGGGGCCGACCTGCGGCACCTCGCGCCCGGTGCAGGTCTCGACGAGCGTTTTCTCGGCGCCCTGCGGGTAGCGCATCGGCAGGCCCTTGACCTCGACGCCCTTCATCTCGCGGGTCAGCGAGGTGAGCAGGTCGATGCACTCGGGCTTGTTGCGTTCAATGCCGATGATGCAGTGCGGAATCTCGCAGTACTTCATGACAGCGGTGATGCCGGAGATGATCGTGTCGCTGCACTCCAGCATCTCGCGGCAGTCGGTGGTCAGGTAGGGCTCGCACTCGGCAGCGTTGATGAGCAGCGTGTCGATGGTGTTGGCCGCCAGCTTGACATGCGTCGGGAAGCCGGCGCCGCCGACACCCACCAGGCCGCAGGCCTGCACGGCAGCCAGCAGGCTGGCTTTGTCGGTGACGACGGGCGGCACACAGGCCGGATCAACGGTCTGCGCACCGTCGGTCTTGATGGCGACAGCCGTCGTCATCGCGCCGTTGACCATGCGCAGCGGTGCAATGTCCTGCACAGTGCCGGACACACTGGAGTAGATATTGGCGGATACAAAGCCGCCGGCCTTGCCGATCACGGTACCGACCATGACGGTGTCGCCCTTTTTGACGACAGGCTCCGCGGGCGCGCCGATGTGCATCGACATGGGAATGACGACGTGCTCGGGCACCGGCATCTTGTTGGTCGGCTGCCCGGCTGTCGCCTTCGTGTGCGGTACGGCAGCACCCTTGGCAGAGCGCTTTAGGGACTTGAACAATCTGATTTCCCCCGTTTCTCTGATTTTTCTCGCCGCGGACGGGATTTCTGCTCCCCCGTCCGTGGTGGATAACTATACGGATTTATTGTACCATTTTTCAAAAGCATGTCAAGCAACCAAGTATGACAAAAGGTCGATTTTGCATCGAACACGCAAGATTTGCAACAATTTGGGCAATCGCCGCAGAATAAAAGGCTGTATAAAAATTAACAATCCTACAAAGAAAACCCCTGGCAGATGTCGGTCTGCCAGGGGTGATATGGTAGGGGCCGGGCATGCCCGGCCCGCGGCCTTCCCATAAGAGGTCGTTGGCCGTCATGCTGCGGGCCGCACATGTGCGGCCCCTACCGCGCGGGCCGCCCTACGTCCTTCCCGTTGACTGCTGCTGACCTGCGGGGCGTCGGGGACGCTGCCCCCTACAGGACAATCGTAGGGGCGGATTTATCCCTCCCGGCTGCGGGTAACTGTCATAGCGTGCAACGGGGCTTCTGTGGGCTTGTAGGGCGGCCAGCCCTCTGGCCGCCGCGGAGGGGTCAAGACCCCTCCCTACAATACTGCCTTCCCAGGGTAGAAAACAAAAAACGGACAACTACCTAAAACAGCAGTTGTCCGTTTTTTTATTTACAGCTCGATCTCCTGCAGCCGCAGCAGTGCCAGAATATAGATCTTCAGCGCCTCGACCAGCTTCTCAAACGGGGTGCCCTCGTTCGCGCCGTGCATCGGGCCCGCAAAGGACGGGATCTCAATGTCGGTGTGCTCGGGGCCGAAGCTGACGGCATAGGGGAAGTGGCGCGCATAGGTGCCGCCGCCCATCGTAAAGGGCTTCTTGCCCTCGCCGGTGACGTCGTTGTAGGTGTTGATGAGCGTCTGGATGGCCGGGCTGTCCGCGTCGATGTAGAACGGCACGCGGCTGCTGACGTTCTCCAGCGTGGCCGCGCTGCCGCAGACCTTCCGGATGGCGGCAGTCATCTTTTCGGGGTCGGTGTTCGTCGGGTAGCGGCAGTCAAAGCTCTGGCGGATGACGCCGTCAGCCATCTCGATCGTGCCGCCGATGATGGTCAGCGGGTCAAACAAGCCGTCGTCCGCCGCAATGCCCAGCGCGCTGCCGTCGGTGTCGGCGTGCAGCGTGTGCAGCACGTTCAGGTAGGCCTCCTCCTGCGGGGTGCAGACGCCGCTCTTGAGCAGGCAGTTGACGATCAGGCTGATGGCGTTGACCGTGCCCTCGGGCATGGCGGCGTGGCCGCTCTTGCCCCAGCCGCGGATGACGGTGGCACCGCCCTCCCCTGCCTCGAAGGTCACGCCCTCGGTCTGGACGAGTGCGCCCGCGCCGACCTGCACCGTGCAGGAGGCGCGGTCCGGCACGGCGTTGTGGGCGACGCCGCCCTCGAACGCCGTGATGATGCCGTTCTCAAACTTCGGGCTGACGAGCTCGCCGTTGAAGCCGCCCTTCTCGCCGTTGCAGACCGGGAACTCGGCGTCCGGCGTAAAGCAGAAGGCGGGCATCGGGTAATGCTCGGCGTAGTAGTCTACGTCGTGCATGTTCGTCTCCTCGTTGGCACCCAGCAGGGCACGCACGGGGTATTTCAGCGCCGCGCCGCTGTCCTTCAGGTACTTCAGCGCGTACAGGCAGAGGATGCTTGGGCCTTTGTCGTCGGCCACGCCGCGGCCCAGCAGCCAGCCGTCCCGCACGCGGACCGTGTAGGGGTCGGCGTCCCAGCCGTTGCCCTCGGGCACAACGTCGGTGTGGGTGATGGTCGCCAGGAACTTCTGGCCGTCGGCGATCCTGCCCGTCTCGGCCCAGCCGATGTAGCTGTCGGCGTTGAAGGTGTCCAGGCCCAGCTCGTCGGCGATCTCCAGCGCCTTGGCCAGCGCGGCCTTGGGGCCGGGGCCGAACGGTGCGCCCGGCTCGGGTGCGCCCTCCACGCTGGGCACGGCCACCAGACGGGTGATGTCGCGCAGGATGTTGTCGCGGTTTTCCTCCACAAAGGCGTCAATGGACGCCCAGCGCGGATCGTTCACGTTCATAAGAATTTCCTCCTGATGTTTTTTATTCAGTATAGCACATTGGCGAAATTTGTAAAGGAAAGTTGCGTCGGGGTCAGTGCAGGGGTCGGCGTCTCCGACGCCCCGCATTACCGCATACGCCCCTCCCCGCCCATCAGTGCCGTCATCTCCTCGATGCGCTCCAGCGGGAACGGCGGGGTGCAGAGCGGGCGCATGGCGATGCTCATGAGAAGCATCGGGTTGTCGTCCGCGGCGATGCGGTTGGATGTCAGTTTGCCGCAGAGGCGGCAGCGGTGGATGATGGCCCACTCGCCGCCTTTGCGCACCCAGACGGCCACGGGTTCCATCTGCCCGCCGCAGTCCGCGGCGCGGTCCCCGGGTTCATTGTCCAGATGCAGGCTGGTCAGGCAGTTGGGGCAGTGGTTGCGGTGCTGTGTGCCCGCCGGTTCACCGCCGTAAAATATCAATCTTCCTCTTCCCCGTTGTCCATCGTCACGATCTCGCAGATGGCGCGGCCCGTGGGGGTGCCGGCGAGACCGCCGATGCCGGTCTCGCGCAGGTCCTTGCTCATCGCGTTGCCGACCTCGGCCATCGCGTCAATGACCTCGTCCGCGGGGATGTGCCCCACGACCCCGGCCAGCGCCATGTCGGCGGCGGAGACCGCGTTCATGGCACCGATGACGTTGCGCTTGATGCAGGGGATCTCCACAAGACCTGCCACGGGGTCGCAGACAAGGCCCTCAAGGTTGGTAAGCGCCATGGCGAACGCCTCGGCGCACTGCTCTGCCGTGCCGCCCTTGATGTCCACCAGCGCCGCGGCGGCCATGCCGCTGGCCGCGCCGACCTCGGCCTGACAGCCGCCCTCGGCCCCGGCCAACGTGGCACGCGCGGCAACGACCTGCCCGAACCCGGCAGCGATATACAGGGCGCGGTGCACGGCGGCCTCGTCGGCCAGCCCGCGTCGCTGCAGCGGCAGCAGGACCGCAGGCAGCACGCCGCAGCTTCCCGCCGTGGGCGCGGCCACGATGCGCTTCATGCAGGCGTTGCACTCGGCGGTTTTCAGTGCCTCGGCCATGACGTCGGCAAAGTAGCCGTCGGCGTAGAGCACGCCGCGCGCCGCTGCCGCGTTGACCTTGGCCGCGTCGCCGCCCGCAAAGCCGCTCATCGAGCGGTCTGCACCGCAGTAGCCGTCGCTGGTGGCCTGCATGACTGCCCACAGACGGTGCATCTCGGCCTCGCTTTCGGCGCGGGTCAGGCTGCTTTCGGCCAGATCGCTCTCAAGGATGACCTCATACAGCGGCTTGCCGCTCTCCTTGCAGAGGTCGATCATCTCATGCACGGATGAAAATGCCATCTTTCCCGCCCCCTTACAGATTCAGAATCGTGACCTTGACGATGCCCGGCTGGCTGCCCAGCTGCCCGGCGATCTCGTCCGGGATAGGCTCGTCGCACTCCAGCACCATGACGGCGTAGCCGCCTGCCGTCGAGCGGTAGAGCTGCATCGTGGCGATGTTGACGCCGTGCTGGCTCAAACAGGTGGTGACGGCTGCCACATGGCCGGGCGTGTCCTGGTTGTGGACGATCAGCGTGTTGTGGTCTCCGCCAAAATTAGTCGTGATGCCGTCGATCTGGCAGATGTTGATCCGCCCGCCGCCGATGGACGCGCCGACGACCTCGAGCTTACGGCCCGACGCACCGGTCAGCCGCAGTACCGCCGTGTTGGGGTGCGCGCCGCGCAGGTTTGTGGTGCCGATCTTAAAGTGCAGCCCGGCCTCCTTGGCAATAGAAAAGCTGTGCGGGATGCGGTCATCGTCCGGCTGCATGCCCAGCAGCCCGGCGACAAGCGCCCGGTCCGTGCCGTGGCCGCGCCCCGTGGCGGCAAAGCTGCCGTAAAGCAGAATTTCGGCCTCGGCAGGCTGCTCCCCCAGGAGCCGCCGCGCCGTGCTGCCGATGCGCACCGCACCCGCCGTGTGGCTGCTGGACGGCCCCGTCATGACCGGGCCGAGCACATCAAATAACCGCATAACGGACACCTCACTTATAAAATGGTATAGAATGAGTATAGCGGATTTGCCGCGGGATTGCAAGGCACGGGCAGAAAAGGAAGAAAATGTTAAGAATAACAACACTTCCTTGGCAAATTTTTACGTTTATCGGGGAAAGTGTTTGAAAAATGCGGAGAGAAGTTGGAGACAAACCGTTTCCGGGATGGCACGGAAACGGTAGTACGATACGAAGATTGTGTGTAGGCACCGACGTAGGCACCCGTTGCGTTTTCTGGTGCTTTAGGGCGTTTTTTACGAATAGTTACGAACGGAAAGCATAAAAAGAATCAGCCGATATTCAACGTATTAGCGTTAAATATCGGCTGATTTGGCGGAGTAAGAGAGATTTGAATTTGTTACAATGCGCGCCATGATGTGAAAGATTGATTGTTTACGAAAAATATACGAACCAATGCGGTTTATGCGGTGAAGTGTGCGTTGAGGATCCGTGTGGCTTCATCGACGGCGCTGGCCTTGGCCTCGGCGTACCAGCGCTGGGTTGTCAGGATGTCGGCGTGGCCCATCAGCTCCTTGGCGACCTGCGGGCTGATGCCGCACTGTACCAGCGTGCTGGCGAACTCATGCCGGAGCTGGTGCGCGGTGAAGTCCGGCTCCATGATCGTCTTGTACAGGGGCGCACCGTCCTTCGATTTCTTGCCGGTTTTGTAGCGCTTGCCGCTGTCGTGAGCGTGGCCGATGCCAATGCAGTATTGCAGCCATGCGTTTTGGTATCGACTCTTCGTCATGGGCTTTTTGCCGCCAAAGATGAAATCATCATCGGCCAGATCGTCCAGTCGGCTGCCGAGCGCATCCTGCAGGGGCTTGAGGATCGGCACGGTACGGTAGGCGCTGTCGGTTTTCGGATCCTCCAGCTCGGGGTAGTTGTTGTGCCAGACCACGGCCTTGCACACGCGGATCGCGCCGTCAGCGAGGTCCTTCTTCTGCAGCGCCATCACCTCGCCCAGACGCAGGCCGGCGTACATCATGATGGCCGGGCAGAGGCCGAAGCCCTCGGGGTGGGCTTTAACATCGGCGATCTCCTGCTCTGTGGGGGCGCGGCGCTTTTTCTGGGGCAGCCCCTGGGGCAGCTTGAGCAGTGTGCAGGGATTGGTGTCGCCGTTCATCTCGGCGCACCAATACTGCCAGATCAGGGAGAGCACCGACTTCTGCCCGGCAATGCTTTTGTAGGCGTAGCCCTGCGCGGCCATGTGCATCAGCTCGCGGTTGATGTCGGTGCTGGTGATCTCGCGCATGCCCTGCCCCTCAAACCAGCCCTTGGCAAGCTCCACCTTGTGGCGGTAGCCCCGGCGGGAGCCATACTTGATACACGGCTCCTTGGTGCGCCAGAACGCCTCTGCGACCTCACAGAAGGGGTCTCCCCTGTCCCGGCGGGTGCTGGCCTCTATGAGGGCCGCGTCGAGCTTGGCCTGCACCTCCTTTGCGGTGCGGCCATAGAAGTGGCGGGTCTTGCCATCAATGACGCGGCAGCGCTCGATCAGGCCGTCCGCGCGTTTTTTCGTTTTCGCCATGTAAAAACCTCCTTACGATACACTTTGACAAGCGTGTCCGGAGGTGGTACAATACGAGTTGGAAGGGTTTCGTATTGTGTCCACCTTGGACACGCCGAGCCACTAAAATGTCTCACGGTTGCAGCCGTGGGGCGTTTTTTGCTTTTTTGGTAATTCCTACAAAAGTGTTCGTACCGCTTGCATAATGGATCCGAACTGTGTATAATATAGATAAAGGAAGACTCGTGAAGGAAAAAGGCTGGGTTCCCGAATGGGAGTAGGCTTAATGCTTAGAATCCTTTGCCCCTGGGGTCTCCTCTTTTTTTGACCTTTCTTTTAAGACCTGGAGAATGTTCTCCGGGTCTTTTTCTATTTCCATAACAATCAAATCAATAGTTGCCATAGAGTAACTATACATAGGATGCGAAGGAACATTATAGCTGTAACACAATTTTGGATTACTCTTTATTCCATAATGCTGCACAAAAAGTCGAAAATGGTAGCTGTTGATTGTAACCGCAACGCCATCACTTGCCAAGCGTTTGTTTATTCTGGTAATACAGCGTTTTTCATTGAATGGGTAGACATTATTCGGGTCCTGTATTTCCTTGATGATAACACCACTCGTCTCTGCATTCTTGTCAATATGTATGGTCGAGGTTGCCTTGTCTTTGTCTTTTGTGATGTAGTGATAGTGTTCAATGCGAATGGCAAATGCTGCGTTATTTTCTTCTGCCGATAGGCTTTGTATGTCTGCGCTTGCCTGTAAAAGGCGGTTTGCCAATTCCGGCGGATATTTTGCACGGATCTCTTCCACGTCCAGCGGACGCATACTTACCGTCAATGTGAGAAAATTCTGCGGAACATACTTGTTTGCTTCAATGCCAAAAAAGTCATGCAGTTTTTCTGTATAGTTAAATACACAGGACTGAAACAGCGGCACATAGACCATCTCGTATTCTTCTGTGATGAAATGTGTGCTGGTATTCCGCAATTCGATAATCTTTTCAAGGTTCAGCCGCAGGGGCGCTTTTCTGTTCGTAAAGACCTTTTCGATACAATTCTCAAGGGATAATGTTCGGTTCGGATTATCCTTGTAATAGATTGACCTTTCCCCCTGCGTGTTCATCATATGTGCCTTAAGCAATAGCTCCCAAGCATTACAAATGAACATAGAGAATCCTTCGATGCGGTAATGAATCGTTGGCTTGTTATACACTTCAATCGCCATCAAAAAGGACTCGATTGATTTATCAATAAGACGGTTCACTGTGTTTTCCAATGCTTTCTCCTTACTGTTCCATAGTCTAAATTCTGTTCCTTTGAGTTTCGTTCAGTAGAGAAGGGCTATTTTTACAGTCCCCTGCAGAGGCCAACGGCCTTGCCCTCGATGGTGATGGTGTTCATATCCTCGCCGATGCGCAGGATAGTCGGAAATGTGGGGTTTTCCGACCTCGGTTTGCAACTGTCACTCCAGTTTTTCAAATACCATAGTTGCCTGGATACGGTCGCCACCCATCAGGCCTTTGCTGCCGCTGCTGGTAGTAGAAATCGTGTGCAGGCGATACCCCTTTGCGGCCTGCTCATTGATGACTTTCTCCAATTCCGTCAGATTGCCGGAGCCGGTCCCGATGAATTTTTCTTTCAGGACGACTTGTAGCACAACGTAGTTGTAGTTATTGCCGGATGCCCTGGAAAATGTGGATTCCTCCTGAAGCGTGTCAAAAATGCCCATAATAAGTACCTCCTATTTTATACCGCTGCTGCGGTTTGTTACAACTTCCTGTATAGGCAGACGGCTTTGCCTTCGATAGAGATTTTGTCAAGCTTGGGGTCACTCACGATTTTTCTGCTTAAGAACCCTTGTTTGTTCAATAAGCGCAATGTATTCACTTTCCGTCAGCTTGGTTATATTCTGTCCTTCGGCAATCAGTTCATTTGCCTTACCGAGCTTTCTGGCAACCGCCCATTCAGGAAGGTGAGAAATGTCCCCGACAACAAGATATACGGTCTTGGTGTTTACTTTTTCCCGAAGATTCGCGCCAACATCCTTTAATAAGCCTTCAAGGTAATCCCGGTCAAGGAAAAAATCACCGGTAAAAGCGAAATTTTTATCAAAAATAGGTGACCATGCAAATTCCTTTGCGATAGCGGCCTTTTGTGATTTTTTCCGTTCGCGTTCCTGATGTGTAAATTCCTTCTCGTCTGTAGTCATTTTTCGGATACAATATTGCAACAAGCTGTTTGTGGTTTTTGCATCATCCAAAGCGCGATGAGCAGTACCTGTATCTAGGCATAGACGATTTGCAAGAGATTGCAGCTTATAAGATTTCCCGGGGATGCAGTTTCTAGCAACTTTTACCGTATCAATATAAGAAATAGATGCTATTTCGGTGTGGTCTGAAATAGCACGAGAGACAAAAGCTAAGTCGAAAGTGACATTGTGCCCAACAACAATCTGATTTTTTATTCTTGATACAACATCTGGAATTATATCCTCTAACTGCGGGGCATCGCGCAAGTCAGACTCGGAAATTCCATTTATGGCGGTAGCCTCCGAAGAAATAGGAATAGTCGGCTTTATGAGGCTTGTATATTCGTTTGTGATTTCTCCATTTTTGACTGTAATGATTCCGATTTCAACCACCTGATCTTTTTCTGGGCTGAGGCCGGTGGTTTCAGTATCAAGCACGACATAATCTGTCAACTTTTTGAGGCTTTCTATATCATCAGGGGCATTTACCAATGAAATGCGATTATTTTTGTTAGAGGTAAATGACCCCGGTGCTTTAAACTCTTTGCCGTTCTGCCCCAGTAGCTGTTGCAGACAAATCAGAACAAACCCATAAACTAAAAGCGCAACCAAAAGCGAACTAGCCAAAGAAATGAAAATGCCATGGCCTTCTACGAGATAATACGAAAATAAAATAAAAGTGACAAGAACAGCGCTCAAAAGCGAAAGAACTTTGATAGCTTTCTTTGATGAAGGGTTTTTCATTTTAAGCACCTTATTTACAACTTCCGGCACAGGCCAACGGCCTTGCCTTCGATGGTGATGGTGTTCATGTCCTCGCCGATGCGCAGGATAGTCGGAAATGTGGGGTTTTCGGCGCGCAGCTCGATATGATCATCGAAAAGAAATACGCGCTTGAGGGTGGCCTCGCCATCGATCAGGACGGCAGCGACCTCGCCGTTCTCGACCATCGGCTGGCTGTGAATGGCTACGACATCGCCGTCTTTGATTTTTGGCTCCATGCTGTCGCCCTGGCATAGCAGCGTGAAGTCGGCGTGCCAATCGCTGGGGACTTCATCGTAGGCCTCGACATTCTCCTCCGCGAGGATGGGTGTGCCGCAGGCGATCTGCCCCACACGCGGGATGCGGTCCCGCTTCGGCAGCGGCTGGAACCCGGCGGGGATGGGGGGCTTGCTGTCTGGTTCCCAGCCCATGAGGTATGCGGGCGAAGAATTAAGCGCCCGAGCTATTTTTTTCAGTATGTCGGCGGGAACTTTTTCAATATCGCCTTTTTCGTATCTGTAAATTGTTGCCGGTGAAAGGTTTACTTTTTCGGCAAGTTGTTCAGCTGACATGCTCAACTTTTTGCGCTGAAGTTTTATGCGTTCGCCTGTAGTCATGATGCGCCTCCTATGACATAAGAATACACTAATACTTGCACTTTTGCAAGTAAATAATTCAAAAAATCTTGCAAAAGTGCAATAAAATGCTTGACTTGCATTATCGCGAGTGTTATTATAATGTCAACCCGCATAAATGCGAGTTCGGAGGTGAGATTTTAGATGGCAGATAAGATGCAGATGTTAAAACAGAAAATCAGTGCCGCAAATTTGACTGTGGATGAACTCGCAGTTCAGATTGGTATGAACCCTAGCACATTTTACCGGAAGACAAAAAGTGGCGTGGACGCATTCACTGTTGGTGAGATGCACAACCTTGTGGACGCCTTAAAGCTGACTGGCAAGGAAGCAAAGGATATTTTTTTGGGCTAGTTCTCGCATTAATGCGAGAAAACATCGTGTGTCCACCTTGGACACGCCAACAAGGAGGTGAACGCTATGCTGCAAGATGAACAGCGTGAGCAGGACAGTCTGCTTGCGTGGTTTGGCGATGGCCTGTACGATAAACCGTCACCAGCTCCGAAAAAAGACGCTCCGCACAGCTGCGGACTACTTGCCCACGTCTTTCTTCACGTCGGGGAGACGCTGATCGCCATATCGCTTTATGAGTTCCTGCTGCGCTTTCTGCCGGAAATCATTCAGGCAGTTGCCGCATTGCTGTGAGGGATGGGCTGTAATCATCACCAGCTTTTCAAGCTCTTGAATGCTTTTGTCTATATCGCTGTCAGGCGTACATAAAAGCTGCGCCGATGCTATTGATGCCAACAAAGCAAAGCGGTATTCCTGCGGGTCTTCAACCCAGCGCGCATAGGTGGACAACACCAGCGAGCAGGCACTGTGCAATTCTATATGCCGCTGCTGCTCTACCGCTGTTTTGCGTGCCATGTAAGCACCGACAAAGACGCCGATGACACCGAGGGTGCCGCTGACCGCAGTAAGAAGCAATGATAACCAATCCATTTTTATACACGTCCTTTCTGCCGTGATTATAGCACAGCGGGGATACAAGCTACAAGGAGGTAAGTATGGCACGCGAAAAGCAAGGCTACCGGGATGCGCTGGAGCGCATCCGGCATGAGGCTGCGGGCGAGCTGGTGACAGTGCCCGAGGCCGCACACATCGTTTACGGCACAGACCCCTACGCCGCGCGCAAGGTCTGCCGCAACTTTGAGGGCTGGATCGGGGCCGGGCGCGACAAGCGCATCCCGGCCACCGCGCTGGCAAGACAGATCTGCTGATGACAACGGATGATCTGGCCTGGGTGCAATCCAGGCTTAGGAACTGCACCAACGCCCGCCGCCAGTTGAGAATCTGCGCCGAGTGTCTGAGCGTGGCCGAGGACACGCTGCTGGAGCGCCTGGGCTATACAAGCCTTGACACATTCCGCGCGGCGCACCCTCAAAACAAGCAACCCGTCGGACCGCCTGTTGAGCGCATCTGCAACCCTGTGCCGCCGGAGATGATGATGGAGAGCATCCTATACTACTACGGCGGCGCGCCGATCAGTACCGTGCGCAGCATGATGGGCTACACCCAGACCGTGACGCCGGAGGCAATCCGGCACAGAGTATGCAACTGGAAGAAGAAACACCCGGCGCTTGCCGCCGGTATGCCGCGCAAGCGGCCAAAACCGAAAAAGGAGACCAAACCCATGAAAATGACCTATGATGAAGCAGGGCTTCCCGCCTATGCCTACGCCAAAAGCCCCTACACCGGTGCCGTGGTTCGTATCGTGCGCGGGGAGCGTGCCCTGTTTGGCATGAACAGCCAGACATGTATAGACGAACTGAACACCGCTGCTGGTGTTAGCCGTGCCCAAGCCGCCGCTATGTACAATGGCGCGATGTGCGGTTGGGGCACACCCTACTCAGATCCTAGCAATTATAATGAGGCCGGTGTCTACATCGGCCCGGAAATGGAGGATAAACATGGAGAAGAATGAGACCCCCAAAAACCTCGCCCTGCTGACAGCCGACGAGGTCACGCTCAGCATCCTGGAGGTGGACGCCGAGGGCGTGCGCATCAAGCTGTGGCCGGATGTCAACGCCGTGCGCGCCCATCTGGAGGAGTGCTGTGAGCGTATGCCCGGCGGGCTGGCGGGCTACAGTGTACGGCACTACGTTTGTGGGCGGTATCTGTACTGTGCCGTGGCCCTGGCCGACATCACAAAGGACGCCCCCTGCCCCAGCACCTACCGCGTGAGCAGCGACGCGCCCACCAACGAGGCAGACGGCAGCTTTTTGGCCGCTGCTGCCGCCTGGAGCATCGGCGCGGGGGTGCTGAATCTGCCGCCGCTGCGCATCCCGGCAAGCAAGGTCCACATCGTCCCCCAGGGCAAGCCCGGCACCAACATCATTGAGCGCTACGTCCTGGACGACGCCCTCACCCTGGACGACATCACCTACAACGGTGACGGCAGCGTGGCATCGCTGCGAGTGCGCAAGCGTGACGGGAGCGTGATCACATGGCAAGCCAGCTGATCGCCCATGTGGCCGCCTGGTACATCCCAACGGGCCAGCCCTTAGTCAACGACATGGACGGGCTGACGATTGACGGTGCGTATCGCCTGGAGGCCCAGCGGATGCATTCCGAGCTGGAGCGCCGCGCGCGGGGGCAGCCCCTATGCGTGGAGATCGACATCCGCCCGGTGAAGAACAAGCGCACACTGGATCAGAACCGCCTCATGTGGGCGCTGCTGAACAGGCTGGCGCTGGCGTTGAGCGGCGGCACGCCCGGCGGTGTGACTGCCGAACAGTGCTATCTTGACCTGTTGGCCGAGTTCGGCGCAGAGGTCGAGACCTGGCGCGTGCCGGTCAAGGCCCTGCCCGCCCTGCGCAACACATACCGCGTTGTGCAGATGGTGGAGCTGCTGGACGATGGCTATTGTATGGCCCGCCTCGGTCTGGGCAGCAGCAGCTTTGACCGGCAGCAGATGCACGACTTCATTGAGCGCATCTTTGACCGCCTGAGCGAGGCCGGCGTGGACGACGCCGAGACAACCGAGCAATACCGAGACTGGAGGCGTGCCGATGGATTGCGTTAAGTGCAACAGCAGCCAGGTGCGCGTCATCGACACCCGCGCCAAGGGGACCCGGCGGATATACCGCCGCCGTGTCTGCATGATGTGCGGCTGCCGCTGGACGACGGTGGAGCTGCCTGTTGGTGATGTGCACCAGGCGGTGGATGCCGTCAACGGACTGGAGGAGCGCCATGGCAAAAAGCATACTGCAAAACGATAAAGAGTGCTACCTCTGCCGCCGGTTCTACAACCTGCGCACGGTGCGCGGGCTGGAGGAGCACCACATCCTGTTTGGACGCGGGCGGCGCGAACTGTCCGAAAAGTACGGCCTCAAGGTCTGGCTGTGTCATAACCACCACAACGAGCCGCACCTGGGCGTGCATTTTGACCCGGCGGCCCGGCGGGTGTTGGAACAGGCAGCACAATTTGCTTTTGATGAGCTCCACGGCCCCGGCAGCTTCGCCGAGGTGTTTGGGGAAGAAAGTTAGTTTTTAGGAGGATGCAAACAATGGATGCACGGCATAAGCCCAGGCTGCACAGCGTCGATAACATTATTCAGACGCAAGTTTTGGGCGGAGAAGTAAGCGACAAACAGATGGATGCCGTCTATGAAGAGGCGCTGGAGGCTGTCCTCACGGCGCTGAATGGCGAGGCGGGACTGTCTGACCTGGATGCCCCTTTTTTGTGCGCGGCTCTGCATTTCTGGCGCGATGTACTAATTGAGAGAATGCGCAGAGAACACCCTGACGACCTTGTGGCCGAGAAAGCCGCTTATATCTTGATGAAGCGGCATTATCAGGGCGAGGGCGTGAAAGTTGGAGGTGATGAGTAATGCCCCAGATCGTAAACAAAAAGAGCGTGCTGGAGATGGCGATGGGCGCGATTGCCGAGATTACAGACTATGAGGTTGAGCGGGTCGTGGCGAACATCATGGACCCCAACACCAACGCCACGGCCAAGCGCAAGATCACCATCACGCTGACGTTTGCCCCGGACGACTACCGCCAGCAGATCGGCATGGACGCGCAGGCAAAGACCACCCTCGCGCCGATCCAGCCGGTGCGCACATCCCTGTGCATCACCAAGGCGCGGGACGGCAGCCTGCTGCTGGCCGAGATGACGCCGCAGGTCCCCGGACAGGTGGACATGGACGGCGATGAGACACCGATGCCCGCAATGGCCCGCGTGGGCCGGGCCGGGTATTAACATACAGAAAGGACAAAGACAATGGAAAACAGCTTTTTAAAAGACGCTATTAACCGCATTGTGGAGCTGGCGACCCCCTTCACCCTGGAAACGCGCAACGGGCATCAGTTCTGCTCCGCCAATCTGCGCGAGGTCAAGCCGGAGGTTGAACTCCCGGCACGGTACTCGGTGGATACGCTGGAGGCGCTGGTCAAGCTGATCCGCACCGAGGGCGTCGCCCAGGCATCGCTGCTGTATGTGCGTGTGGACAGCGCCCGGCGGGTCATGGTGGATACTACGTACACGCACAAAGAATACGCAGAGTTCAGCCGCCTGCCGCTGTATGAGGCCGTGAGCGATGTGCCGAGCATTTCCGTCAACCAATACATGAGCCAGGAACACGCCGTTATCGAACTGCAAAGCCTGTACGCTGTCACCGATGACCGTGACTACCTGCTGGCCCTGCTGAGTCGCATTGACGTCAATCAGGGCGTGTCCAGTGTGGACAACGGAATCAGCCAGGAGGTCAGCGTCCGCACCGGCGCGGTGCTGAAGGAGCAGCAGACGGTGCAGCCCATCGTCCACCTGCAGCCCTACCGCACTTTCCTTGAGGTCGAGCAGCCCGCCAGCGACTTCTTGCTGCGCCTCGACAAAGATGGCCGCCCGGCGCTGTACGAGGCCGACGGAGGCGCGTGGAAGCTGGAGGCAAAGCGCAACATCGCCGCCTATCTGGGCGAGCAGCTGGCCGATCTGGTGGAGCGCGGCAGTGTGGTGGTGATGATTTGATGCTGAATGTCTGTGCATTGCAGGGCCGCCTGGCCCGGGACCCGGAGCTGCGGCAGACCAACACGGGCAAGCAGGTGGCGACGTTCACCCTGGCTGTGGATCGCGGGCGCAAGGACGCCAACGGCAAGAGCGTGGCGGACTGGATTCCCGTCATTGCGTGGGAGCGCGCCGCCGAGTTTGCCTATAAATGGCTCACTAAGGGCCAGATGGTGGCGGTGGACGGGCGGCTGCAGAGCCGCACCTACACGGCCAGGGACGGCACCAGCCGCACCGTGCTGGAGGTCGTCGCCAACAACATCAATTTTTGCGGCAGCAAGGCGGACAACGCAGGGACTCTTTCAGCTCCGACTGAGGGGCCCAGAGTGGGCGCGCCCGCACCGGAGTACAGCCGCGGGCCGGGTGACGACTTCGCCATGATCGAGGATGAGGGCGACCTGCCGTTCTGACGTTTAAAACTTGATAAGACCTGAACAGGGATGCGCTGCTAAAAAACAGCGCGGCGCACCCCTGTGTTAAGGTCAGCCTTTTTTAGAGGTGCTGACATGGACAAACCTGCTTTTTTTGCGATACTGCCCGCCGCCGTGCGGTACGATGCGCGGCTGAAACCGATGGAGCGGATACTGTACGGCGAGATCACGGCACTGGCCGACCAGACCGGATACTGCTACGCGTCAAACCGGTATTTTATCGAGCTGTACGGAGCCGGAGAACGAACTGTGCAGGGCTGGATAAAAAACCTGGCCGACTGTGGGTACATAACGGTGGAAATGTTCGGCGGTGCCGGACAGGGTCGGTGCGAGCGCCGCATGACCCCGCTTTTTGGCTTGCGGGACGTCCGGCAGACCCCCGCAGATTTAAGCGCCACCCCCGCAGAAAATTGCGGGGATACCCCCGCAGAAAATTGCGCCCCACCCCCGCAGAAAACTGCGGGTAGAACAATACAAGATAATAATACAAGTAATAACAATACAACGCGTGCGTGCATGCGAGGGTTTGACCGGTTCTGGGCGGCTTACCCGCGCAAGGTCGGCAAGGGGGCCGCTGAACGCAGCTTTGAGCGCATCCGCCCGGACGCTGCTCTGCTGGATGGGATGCTGCGGGCCATTGAGACCCAGCGCCAGAGCGACACATGGCTGCGCGGCTACATCCCCAACCCGGCCACCTGGCTGAATCAGCGCCGGTGGGAGGATGAACCGGACGGTGTGGCCGCCCCGGCGGCGCAGCAGACACCGCACAGCCCGCCGCCGCCCACGCCGGTGCTTGACCCCGACGGCGACATCACCAAATTGTGGGGAGCGTGGGAAGAATGAGAGCCGAGACGCTAACGCATCAAGACGCGTTTATCGGCGCGGTGATGCTGCGGGGCATGAGCGATAAAAAAGCGGCCCGGGCGGCGGTGCTGAAACTCTCCCCCGCTATGTTTGAAGAGGGCACTCGGCGGGATGTATTCGCCGCCATGCAGCGGATGGCCTACGCGGGCGAGGATGTGGGCGACCCTGTCCTCATCGTCAGCCGGGCCGCCCAGGAAAACAACCAGGACGTGGCCGACGTCAAGGTTTACGTCACCCGGGCGGCGGAGACCTGCCCGGCGGTGTCCAACCTGGACAACTACGCCGCGCTTGTGGTCGAGGACTACCGGCTTGACCTGCTGCAATCGGCCCTGCTGGCCGCGTGCAGCAGCAACAGCAGCGCCGACCGCATCTGCGCCAAGGTGCGGGCCGCGCTGAATATGCAGGACGCCATTCTGGCTACCCAGGCCGACGGCAGCGGGCAGACGTTCGCCGCTGTGCTGGACAAGGCGGTGGCCGCGCTGGAAAAGCCGGACACCCTGCTGCGCACCGGATGGCGGCAGGTGGACCGCTACGGCCTGTTTGAACCGACCAACACCGTGGTTGTGGCCGGGCGGCCAGGCTGCGGCAAGACCGACCTGACCATCAACCTGGCGGCCCGGTTGAGCCTGCGGAAAAAAGTCTACTACCTGACGCTGGAAGAAAGCGCTGTGAAGCTGATGCACCGAATCATCTCGAAAACGGCCCGGGTGGACGCGGGCCGAATGCGGGACCGAAAGCTCAGCCGACAGGAGCTTGCGAATATCAAGGCTGTGCAGGCCATGATGGCGAATCACCACAACATGATCCTGGAGGATGTCGAGGACGTGGGCGGCGCGGCGACGCTGGACATGATCCGCGCCCGGCTGCTGACCTACAAGCCGGATGTGGCGATCATCGACCACATCGGTCTGATCGCGAGTACAGACCCGCGGGCCAAGGAGTATGACCGCCTGAGCGAGATAACCCGGCAGTTAAAACTTTTAGCCATGCAGATGGGAATCGTCATCATCGAGCTGTGCCAACTCAACCGCGGCGGCGCGGCGGCCCAGTACGGCACGCTGGCCGAACTGCGGGGCAGCGGAACAATAGAACAGGACGCCAACGCAGTTGTTATGGTGCGCACACTACCGCCCGGCGGGGCAGAGCTGCACGACACCAACGACTACCGGGCTACCGGCATCATGATCGCCAAGAATCGGGAAGGCGGTCTGGGCGAGGTACCCATGCAGTGGCGGCCACAGTACCACGACTGGATACCCGATGGAGACATCTACCCGCAGGACGAGGGCGGCGAGAGCGGCCCGAAATTTGAAAGCTACGAGCAACAGAAAATGTGATTTTACAGGGGGATTTACAAGATGGACAAAATCGCAATCATCAACTTGAAGGGCGGCGTCGGGAAATCCGTCACCGCCTGCAACCTGGCCGCCGAATTGGCCGCCAAGAGCAAGAGCGTTCTGGTGGTGGATCTGGACAAACAGGGCAACACGAGCAAGTTCTTCGGCGTCCTGGACTACGACAGCCCCAGCGTGGCCGAGGTTATGCTGGGCGAGGACGACATCCTGGCGGCCATTGTGAAGGGCGTCGATGTTTGGGGCGTACATCTGCTGCCCTGCGATATGCGAATGCTAAAGGCCAACCGCACGATACTGATGGACAACGGCCCGCGGCAGTTCCATCTGCGGGACGCGCTGAAATGTGTGGCCGGGGACTACGACTACTGCATCATGGACTGCCCGCCGGACTTGGACATGGGCAGTATCAACGCCCTGTGCGCGGCTGACTGGGTCATCATCCCGGTGGATTGTGACAAGTGGGCCTGCGACGGGATGCAGGAGATAGTAGAGCAGATCGAGCAGGTGCAGGCCTACTACAACCCGCGCCTGAAGATCATGGGTGCGCTGATGACGAAGTACCGCCGCACCCGGTACGCGGAGGACATCATCGTTCAACTGTGCGCGTCGGGAATCAGCGTGCTGGAGACCGTCATACGCTACACCGTCAAGGTCAGCGAGGCGGCGCATGCGGGCATGCCGCTGTTGGAATACTGCCCGGACTGCACGGCGGCGGTGGATTACAGGGAGCTGACGGAAGAAGTCGAGCGGATCGTGTCCAATATGGACACAAAGGAGGGCTAAGCGATGAGCAAGGGATTTTCTATCAACGATATTCTGGGCAGCAATGCCAAGGCCGCGGCCCCGGCGGGTCAGAAAATGCAGGTCGTCATGCTGCCGGCGGCGGACATCGAGCCGAACCCGGAAAACAGCATCTACGAGATCGGCGATGTCTCCATGCTGAAAGCCGACATTGCCGAGCGGGGCCTTCGCAGTCCGCTGGAGGTGCTGCCCGCCAAGGGCGGCAGGTACATGCTGATCGCAGGGCACCGCCGATGGACGGCCTGCCGGGCCCTGACTGCCGAGGGCGTGGCAGGGTTTGAGGTCCTGCCCTGCGTTATCCGCCAGAGCCAGGGCGAGGATGACGACCTCATCGCGCTGATAACCTCCAACGCCACGGCGCGCGAGCTGACCGATGGTGAGCGGCTGCGCCAGTACCGGGCACTCAAGCAGGCGCTGGAACGCAAAAAGGCAGCGGGCGCGCTCGATGGCCGCATCCGTGATGAGATGAGCCGCATCACCGGCGATGGCACCGGCACACTGGGGAGGCTGAATGCCATCGCCAACAATTGCGTGCCGGAGGTTCTGGCGATGGTGGAGCGCGGCGAGATCACCATGACGCGGGCCTATGAGTGCAGCAAGCTGTACAAGGTGCAGCAGGTCGAATACGCCAAAATCAAGTACGCCAGTATGCCGCCCATCACCGATATGGCCCGGCGGGCGGCCATCAAGTATCTGGTCGAGTGCGGCCTGGCCGACCAGCTGAAGAAGCTCGACTACGTTCGCAATAGCGAATGGAACTACGCTGACCATGGGCTGGATGCCCGAAAGCTGGAGCCGGTGACGCTGGATCTGACGGAGGGCGAGACGGATGCGCTGCTGCGCATTGAGCCTGCCGATAGCCGCGGCGTCCGGGTGCAGATGCGGGACCCTGCCGATACGGATGAGGTGCTGGCAGAGAGCCTGCTGTATCCTCGGGACTTCTACGATGCCGCGCGCAGGGCGTACATCAACAAGGACGATCTGGCGGCGTACAAGGCCGAGGTGAAGGGCAAGCGTGATCAGGAGCGTGCCCGGCAGGAGGAGGCCGGAAAGTGGCAGGCGCTGGCCCGGCAGGAGCTGGAGGCGTTCGACAACTGGCCACTTGTGACGCAGCTGAAGGATTTGGGCCTGATGATCCGTGAGCGGAAGATGGCAGACGGCGGGCGGCTTATCATTGCCGTGGATGATCTTGCGCGCTTTTCCGGCCATGTGGACGGCTTCCAATACCGTGAGTGCTTCGCGGTGCGCCTCGGGCCGAACGGCGAGCGCGCAGGCCGGGACGGAGACGTCAATGCGCTTGACTGGTACAAGCGCTGGTACAGCACCGGCGCGGGTATTGAGGGCTACATTGCCGAGGACATCGAGAGGAGCGAGAAGAAGTGAAGTGCATGTACAACCAGAGCAAGCGCGGCCTGCCGTCCGATGTGCGGACGATGGCGCTGCGGGTTGCCAAGGAGATGCTGGCGCTTGCCTGCCAGATCGTGCAGGCCGCCACCGGGGATAAAACGATTGTGGGGAGGAACTGAGTTTTACTGATTGGTTTTGTATGTCATGAGAGAATCAAGGGCTGTGAACGTGAAAATCGTAATTAGGTCGATTGAATGTAGAATATCCGGCGATTCACCTATTTGATGAATGTGTACAGGCATCGAAAATTCATTTTCAAGGTCATCATTTAGTGGCGGAAAGTAATGCGTGTGGGCACCGTATTTTTTGAAATGCAACTTTGTCCCATCATAGATTTCGCCAATTTCGTCACCAGAAAAAACATCCGCCCCAGTTGTATAGTAGGGGGATACATGAACATAACAATGTGTCCCATGTTCTGTTCGCAGCAGGAACATATCCTGCGAGGTCAGAAATAGGTTGTTGGCCTTTAGCTGTTCCTCAGTTGATCGGGGTCTGCCAAATGCGTTACTTTCCATGTGTGCAAGCCTTAATGAACACGGCCCTGTGTTAAGCATAGGCGTAGATAAAGAATCACTGTGTTCTATAAACTTATCACGGTAATCACAAACACTGGCGTCAATTTGCCTGCCGTATCGGATAAAAGGCTTATATAAAAATGTGGCATGCTCTGGTAAGGAGGAAATGTTCTTTATGACCGAATGCAAGCAGCTTCCAAAACTTTTGGGCGTAATACCACGCTTGTCATCTTTTCCAATCTCTCCAATATAAAATCTTGTAAAATCGTTTAGAAATATTTTGGAGTCCTTGAAAAAATCGGAGGCTTCAATTTGAAGCTTGTCGCTGACATCGTGATATTTTTCATGCGCGGTCAACGGAAAAAGCGGCCCCATTAAATGTAACTCGGTCAGAAATTGCCGCTCTTTCATCAGCATTGAAACGGTGTCAACTTTGTCTAAAAGCCCAATATAGCTTTTATAAACATATTCGAGCTTTGTGTAGTTCATATGGATTGAATCATTGTCAATAAACGCTTGATATTTATCATCAATTATTTCGCGCGGATTTTCCATTTTAAACACAACCTCAAGGAGAATTTTATGTACGAGAATTTGTGTGACGAATTACTATCTATTATACCAAATATATCGTGGGATGTGGAAGGGGTTGAGGCAATAAAACGAGCTGTTAAAATTTTGTCTTCACTGCAAGAGGAGGAAACCCATGACCGACGATGAGAAGAAGCGCTGGCTGTGGCGGTACCGGGGGAGCCTGGAAAAAGAAAAGGCGCTGCGTGCTGATCTGCAGGAGCAGGAATCCCGAGCCGTCAAGACGACCGCAGCGTTGACCGGGATGCCGGGCGGAGGCGGTGACGGCCAGACACTGGCCCGGGCAGTCGAGAGCATTGTGGAAGCCCAGCAGAAGCTGCAGGCGCAGATCAATGTCTGCGGGGCCGTGCGGCGTGAGGTCGTGGCGGCAATCGACCAGGTGCAGGACGAGCGGGATCATACGATTTTGTACCGGAGGTATGTGCTGGGGCAGCGGTTTGAGGAGATTGCCGTAGAAATGAACCTGGAGTATCGCTGGGTAAGGCGGCTGCATAAGAAAACTGTCGCTTCCTTGTCGATATTGTAAATTGTTGCATCGCAAATGTATTCGTCGCAGTCTTACCAGAAATAAGTTGATTTATGATGAAATATATGGTATTATGTTATAAACATAAATTTCTTGTGAGGCAAAAATGCAGACAGTCTATTTCTATTTTGATGACTCTGGAACTTTTCATAAAAATGAACCGAGTGGGTATTTTTTATATGCGGGCTATGTGTTTTGCAATGTCAATGATAGAGACATTGCAAAACGCAAATATATTAACGCCAATAAAAAGATTCGCCAAGCGACAGGCAAAACAGGTGAGCTAAAAGCATCTGTTTTAGAGGCAAAGTACAAGAGGGCTCTTTTCAACAGTACAAGATCATATGAAAGCGTGTCGGCTGCTGTTAATCTTAGCAGAATTTATGACCATATCCTAGAGAAAAAGAAGTCGCGTTGTCGTTACAAGGATTATATCCTTAAACTTTGCGTTAAGAGAAAATTACAAGAGCTTATTTCCAGGGGAATTATCAAAAGTGATGAAGATATTATCATTGAAATTTGTATTGATGAACAATTAACTGCCACAAACGGATACTACAGTTTAGAAGATTCCATTTGGGAAGAGCTTAAACATGGCATCGCAAACTGGGACTATGGGATGGTTCATCAGAATGTCTTTAGTCAAGATGTTTCTGTCCATATCCATTATTGTGATTCTTCCAAATATTACTTAATTCAAGCAGCTGATATTCTTGCCAACAGAATTTGGACATCCTATCGAGTTGGAAACCCGGATTTACGAAAAATTAACAATCATATGTTCTTGACATTTCCGTGAAAGTGGCATATACTATAAGTACAGACAATGCTGTACTGTATACACCTGTAAGTTGATACTCTGTATTAAGCGTACTGTAAGTACGCCGACCAGGTGGAAGAGGCAACCATCCGTGGTTGCCTCTTTTTTTGACCCTCGAAAGCCCCCTGTAAAAGTGGTATAATGATACTGTCAAAAGCCGTAAGGAACTCCTTGCGGCTTTTGTGTTGCTGTCCATAGTGACGCTCCTGGCAGCAGGGGGACTGCGCGGTTGTCTGCCGCGTCGCTGTGTATAAGTCCCCTGCCCGGTTGAGATGCCGGGCTATTTTTATGCCCTTGTAGCTCAATGGCAAGAGCCTGAGGTGTGCCGGTCCAAGTCCGGCCAAGGGCATCTATGAAGCAATCCAAGGCCCGGCGGGTCAGCGTGTCCACGTTGGACACAAAACGCCGGGCCAAGAAAATATACCGGGAGGGGTGTGCATGAAAATGACCCCCACGAAAAACAACCCCCGCTATGCCAACGGCAATCTGCGGCGCAAGCACCGGGCAAGGCTGCGGGCTATGGGGTGCGAGTGCGGTATCTGCCATGGGCGGTTCGGGCCGATCCACTACGACGAACCCAGCGACGCGGCACATCCGTTGAGCTTTGTGGTAGATGAGATACGCCCTGTTTCCAAGTGGCGGCAATTTGGATATAGTTCGGCACGCGCGGCGGCAGAGGATTGGGACAATCTGCAAGCTGCGCATTACTTTTGCAATGCGCAAAAACGAGACAAAACAGCGAGTTTTTCGCTTGATTTCAGTGCAAAAATGACGAAAATTCCCAAGGTTACGGACGGCAGCTGGTAGGTGGGGAGGGTCCCCCTCCCCCGCCCACGGCGACCCTGCTGCTGTCCAGCGCCGATTTACACACGGGGTGTTTATGAAGCTGAAGAATGTGAAGGGCGGAAGGCTCGCAGAGCTGAAAAGCCTGAAGCTGGTGCTGGCGGCGGCAATCGACGGGTACAGTGACCCCAAGGCGCTGCCGCAGCTGGCAAAGCAGTACCGGGAAACGGTACGGGAGATCGAGGAGATAGAGGGAGCGGCGAACAGTGAGGACGAGATCTGTGAAATCCTTGGCGAACGCGCCGCTGATGGGAAGTCAGGTGCCGTCCGAAAGAGTCGCACCTGACTATACCGCCAGCGACGGGCTGGATGCGGCCAAGCTGGTGCGCATCGGCGGGACGGTGCTGGACCCATGGCAGAGCGATATTCTGGACGACTGGCTGGGGCGCACGCCCTCCGGCAAGTGGGCCGCGCCCTCCGCAGGCGGCAGCGTGCCGCGCCAGAACGGAAAAAGCCTGCTGATCCAGGCGCGCAGCGAGGCGGGAATGCTTTTGTACAACGAGCAGGTCGTCTACACGGCGCACCTGCAGAAAACCGCCACCGAGACATTTGAGGAGATGCGCGACTTCTTTGAGGGGCCGAAGCTGCGCCGCCATGTAGCCGAGATCAAGACGGCCATCGGGCGCGAGCAGATCATCCTAAAGTCCGGCGCACGCATCAAATTTCTGGCGCGAACCCGCAACGGCGGACGCGGCCAGCACGGTGACCTGCTGATCTTTGACGAGGCGCAGGAGCTGGATGAGACGCAGCAGGCCTCGTTTCTGCCGGCTATCTCAGCCAGCTTAAACCCGCAGACGCTGTATCTGGGAACGCCGCCGGACGAGAACGCCGACGGCACGGTTTTCCGCCGCATCCGCACCGGCGCGCTGGACGGCACGGCCAAGCGCACGGCATGGTTTGAATACTCCGTCAAGGAGATCGGAGACATCCTTGATCCGGCGCGCTGGGCTGCCGCCAACCCGGCGCTGGGGCGGCGCATCCAGCAATCCACCATCGAGGGCGAGGCGGAGAACATGGCCCCGGATACGTTCGCCCGGGAGCGGCTGGGCTGGTGGAGCCCCGTGGTAACGGAAAAGCTGGACTACGCGCTGGACAAGAATGCCTGGGACCGCTGCGCCAGTGATGACGAGAAGCCAGAGGGAAAGACGGCCTACGGCGTGAAGTTCGCGGCAGACGGCTCGGCGGTGTGCCTGTGCGGTGCGGTCATCCCGAAGGACGGCCCGGCGCGGGTATCGCTGATCGAGATGCAGCCCACGGGGCGCGGCTTCGGCTGGCTGGCCGACTGGCTGAATGCCCGCTATGACCGCGCCAGCTGCGTTGTCATTGACGGGCGCAACGGTGTGGATGTGCTTGTGGACCGTATCAAGGGAAGCTGGCGGGCCAGGAACTCCGTGATCCGTCCGTCGGCCAAGGATGTGATCGCATCGGTCAGTGCCCTGACCGATGCCGTGAACGAGGGACAGCTGACATGGTACCGCCCGCAGCAGGCGCTGCGTGAGAGTGCCGTGACCAGCATCAAGCGGCCCATCGGCGGCGGGTACGGCTTTGGCGGCGACAACAGTCTGCCGGTGGAGGCATGCGCCCTGGCGTTATGGGGCGCAAAGACCAGCAGACGCGACCCGACCCGGAAGATGCGGATCGGCTAAGAGGAGAACGTGATGATCGCACTGAATTTCGGCACGGTGGCCGGACTGACGGGGCCGGAGCAAAAGGCCCTGGACGAGCTTGTCCGGGTCTACAGCCTGCATCAGGCCGGCAACGCCGAGAAGGAAAAATACTACGAGGGCCACGTTGCGCTGAAGGACGTGAACCTCGGAATCGCACTGCCGCAGGGCATCCGCAACCTTGAGGTCGGGTGCAGCTGGGGACAGAAGGCCGTGGACGTGCTGGCCGCTCGCAGCATGTTTGACGGCTTTGTGAGCAGCGGCGGCGACAATGCTGTGCTGAACCGGCTGATCGCGGACAACCGGCTGATCGCCGAGTACGGCAAGGCCTGCCGGGATGAGCTGAAGTACGGCTGTGCGTTCGCGACGCTGTCTGCGGATGCGGCCATCGGCTGCAAGATACGATTCCACTCCCCTGCCACGGCGGCAGCGCTGTGGAGCGGAGAGAAGGGGCGCATTGCCTGTGGGCTGGCGATCATTGACACCGTGCCGGATGAGCATCTGACCGGCGTGTGGCAGCCGCGCGTAGTGAATCTGTACATGGACAATGCCGTGACGGTGCTGCGCCGGAGGCCGGACGGCTGGAATGTCCAGCGACTATCCCACCGCATGGGCCGCCCGCTGATGGAGCCGCTGATCTGGAATGCCACGAGCGGCAAGCCGTTTGGCCGCAGCCGCCTGAAGCGCTCCATCCGCACGCTGATAGACGATTACATCCGCACCGTGGCGAATGCCACGATTGCGCTTGAGTTTGACACGACACCGCAGAAGTATATTCTGGGCGTCACGGATGAGCAGTACGACGTGCTGATTTCCGACAAGTTCAAATCCTACGTGGGCAGTCTGCTGGCGGCGACGAGCAACCCCGAGACCGGCGAAAACCCGGTGTTCGGGCAGCTGGCGCAGGGCAGCCTGAGCCCGCACACCGAGAAGATGCGGATGACGGCGACCCAGTTTGCCGCGGCCACCGGCCTGACGGTGACGGACGTGGGCGTTGTGAACGATGCAAACCCCACGAGCAGCGACGCGATTCTGGCCCAGAGCCAGACGCTGGTGCTGCTGGCGCAGCAGCTGAACACCGGAAACGGCGACGCGCTGCGCACGATTGCCCAGATGGCGCAGGCCATCCTGCGCAATGTGCCGCCCGGTGCGCTGACCGAGGAAGAGCGGAACGTGATGCCGCACTTTAAGAATCCGGCCATGCCCAGCGTGGCCGTGACGGCGGACGCCGCCATCAAGATTGCCACGGCCCGGGAGGAGTTCGCCAGCACGGACACGTTTTTAGAGATGATCGGCTTTGACCAGGCGGACATCCGCCGTATCCGTGCGCAGGAACAGCGGGTGCGCGGACAGCAGGTGCTGATGGAGATGGAAGATGAGGATAACGACGCAGGCATGGGAGACGTACATCCGCAGGCTGGCGCAGCTGAATGAGAAGGCCGCGCAGCTTATGGCGGAGTACCTGGCCGCCCACGGCACCGCCGACACGGAGGCGCTGACCGACTATGCCGCGACGCTTGTGCAGAAATACGGTGAGGGCAGTGCCGAGCTGGCCTGCCAGATGTATGATGCCATGGCGGCGCTGCAGAATGCCAAGGTGTCCCCTGCCGAGCCTGCGACACCTGCAAGCCGCCGCGAGGTGGCCCGGATGGTGCTGGCCACCCGGGAGAGCCCGCCGCAGATGCAGCGGGGCGTGAGCAGACTGGTAAAGCGTGCCGGGGCCGACACAACGCTGAAAAACGCGCAGCGGGACGGCGCGGAGTTTGCCTGGGTGCCGCACGGCGACAGTTGCGCCTTTTGCCTGACGCTGGCAAGCCGCGGCTGGCAGAGAGCCAGCCAGGCGGCCATCAAGGGCGGCCACGCAGAGCACATCCACGCCAACTGTGACTGCGAGTACGCTGTCCGGTTTGATGGGCGCACAAGCGTGGCCGGGTACGACCCGGAGGCTTATCTGGCGCAGTATAACGCCGCTGGCGGCGATATAAACAGGATGCGCCGGGTGAATTACGCCAAGAATAAAGAGCGCATCAATGCCCAGAAGCGGGCGGCGTATGCGCTGCGGCAGAAGAACCGCGGAAAGAAAGTTGCCATTACAGACATTGCCATACAGAAAGTGCCGTTGGTCGCCCCGAATGGAGCAAATGACCAAACGGCATTTTTTATACAGGAAACCCACAAGGAACTGCTGCGGTTTGCCCAAAAGTGGAACGACAGTAACGAGGCTGCCTGCCTGATTGATTTGACGACCCGGGAAAAGCTGGAATTTGTGAAGGGCGACCAGATTTCTGTCAATGTCGAAGCAGATGCAGCTTCTTATCATTGGCTGCGGAGCAAGCCGGAAAAAAGCGTTATGCTGTGCCATAATCACCCGGGGCAAAGCTATTATTCTATGAATGACATCCGTTTTTTCCTGATAGAAGAATCAGTTGGTGCACTGTCAATCGTTACAAATCAAGGCAAAGTATGGTCCATCTCAAAGACAGACAAATTTGAACGGGATACTGCTATAAGTGGTTTGGCAAAATTTTACGTAGAGTGTGGAAAAGATGCTGATGAAACGATTGACAAATTCCTCAAATCCGGATATACTTACGGTATAAGGAGGGATTGAGAATATGTTGGATGGAAAAGACCCGACCCCCGAGGAAATGTCTCAATGGTTCGATGAGGTTCTCGGTTCCAAACCAAAATCAAATTAATTTACGGTGCGGTGATTTTCTATGAAGCAGAATGAATTGATGGCTTTACTGGACGATTGCTGCCACGATTTTGCTTTTTTAGTAGACGGAAAGGCGTCCGGTATCATGCCAGAGGTAATAAACTACCAAAAGACATACCACGCCTGGTGCGGAGCCGCTGTAAAAGATTTCACCACAACATCGGATGTGATGACTACTCCGTTTTTCAATGGAAAAACGCTGAACGACTTGTGTGACAGTTTAAATATCCAGCTTTCTTGAAGTTGAAGCCCTATGAACCACGATGCAAACCGCACCGTGGTTTCTTTATGCCAATTTTTGGGAGAACATTATGGCAAAAGATGATTACTTTGTTTTGGTCTACAAAATCCTTGCCTATCTGTACACGGTTTTGAAGGAGGGGCGCTCCCCTGATGCAAAGATGCTTCAATATGACAGCACACTGTTGGGGGTAAATGAACCTTACTGGGCCTATATTATGGAAAACCTGCAAGCGCAGGGGTATATTACAGGCTTGACCGTTGTTGCGGCATGGGGCGGAGCAAGGAGCATATCAAATCTGGAACGATGCCAAATCACGCCGGACGGCATTGCCTACCTGTTTGAAAATAACCTGCTTGCCAAAGCAAAAGAGCTGTTGAAAGATGTAAAGGCCATGACGCCGTTTATCTGAATATGTAAACCACGATGCGAACGCACCGTGGTTTTTTTATGCCCACCCGGGCTGCATGAGGCCGGGGCGGGCGATTTTATTACAAAAATAGGCCCGGCACGGCGTAAAACTGTACAGCCAGTGCGGATGCGACCCGCGTGAACAAAGCGTAGGCGGAAAGGAACGCAGCCATGAAACGTGAAGAAGTCAAGAACAAAATCCCCGGCATTACCGATGAGCAGCTGGACTGGCTTATGGGCGAAAACGGCAGGGACGTCACCGCCGAAAAGACCAAAGCCGCCAGCCTGCAGACCCAGGTAAACGAGCTGACCACCCAGCTGAAAGCCTTTGAGGGTGTGGACGTGAACGACCTGAAAGGCCAGATCACCAAGCTGCAGGGCCAGCTGACCGACCAGGCGGCGGGTTTCGCCTTTGATGCAGCCCTGGACGGCGCGATCCGCGATGCAAAGGGCCGCGACGTGAAAGCCATCCGCAGTATGCTGGATTTGGAAAAGCTGAAAAGCAGCACGAATCGTGACAGCGATATCAAGACCGCGCTGGACGCCCTGGTAAAGGACAAGGCGTGGGCGTTTGATGTTGGCACCCACTACCCCACTGTGCCGGATGGCGGCACGGCAGGCGCAGGTGCCGGGGCCGGTACGGCGGCAGACGGCGTGGAGGCTGCGTTTGGGATGCTGAACCCCGGGATGAAAATTTAAAACACGAAAACCGACACAGGAAAGAGAGGTAATTTTATATGGCACATCTGAATCAGGAACGCTGGAGCAAGCTGGTGGACGCCAAGCTGCGCAATGTGCTTGTGACCCGCGACAATATGATTTTCAACAACCGCTACGAGGGCGACCCCAAGGCAGGCAAAGTTAAAATCCCGGTGCGTGACACCGAGGTTGCCGTAAAGACCTACAACAAGGCCACCGGCGTTGACCTGGACGCGGGCAGCACGGCCTATATTGACCTGGCGATCGACCAGGACGAGGCCGTGAACGAGCTGATCGACGGCTACGACGCCGCCAGCGTGCCCGACGGCATTGTGGCCGAGCGCCTGGACAGCGCCGGTTACAGCATGGGCTTGTCCGTGGATAAGAAGAGCATCAATGCGCTGGAGGGCGCGACCGGCGCTACCATCAGCGCCACCAAGACCGCCGCGACCGAATCCAACGCCTACAAGCTGGCGCTGGAGGCCAAGCGTGTGCTGAGCCGCAAGGGTGTCCCCACCGATGGCCGCTGGCTGATCGCCTCCCCCGAGTATCTGGAGGTGCTGATGCTGGACGACCACTTCATCAAGCAGGGCGACCTGGCGCAGGAGCTGGTGCAGTCCGGCGTGGTGGGCCGCATTGCGGGCTTTAACGTGTTCGAGTCCAACAACATGGATTTTGAGAGCACCACCCGCGTGGCCAGCAAAAAGACCACCACCGAGTTCATTGCCGGGCACCCGAACTGGTGCCACCGTGTCATGGAGTGGCAGGTCGGCGTGCATTTGCAGGACCTGAACGGCAGCGGCAAGTTCATCGGCGCAAGCGCTGTGCAGGGCCGCAAGGTGTACGGCATCAAGGTGTCGAAGCCCCAGACGCTGTACATCAAGCGCGTTGAGGCGGCTGTGGGCTGATAAAGGGGGCTGACCCATGCGATACGCAGATGCGGCGGCGGTGGCCGCCGGATTCCGCACGCTGACCGATGAAGAACAGGCCCGCGCGGACGCCCTGCTGGAGGAGGCCGCCGTGCTTATCGACGCGGTGGCCGCCGACGCTAAGGAGGACGCCAAGTGGGTGGTCAGCTGCCGCATGGTGCGCCGGGTGCTGGGTGACGGCACCGGCGGCGATATGCCGCTGTACCCGATGGGCGCGTCCCAGGGGTCGGCCACGGCGCTGGGCTACACCCAGAGCTGGACGATGAGCGGCGGCACATCGGGAGAGCTGTATATCTCCCGCACCGAGCGCAGGCTGCTGGGCGCGGGCAACCGCATTGGGGCGCACAGCCCGCTGGAGGCTATAACATGATCAAGGGCATCGATGTGACGCTGTACGAGCGGACGCAGACCGGCGAGGACGACTTTGGGGCGGCTGTGTACAGCGAAACGCCGGTGACGGTCCACAATGTACTTGTGGGAGAGCCGGAAACGGCGGATCTTGTCAACGAGCTGCAGCTGTACGGCAAGCGGCTGGCCTATGTGTTGGCAATCCCCAAGGGCGATACCCATGACTGGGAGGGCGCGGCGGTCGCGTTCTTCGGCCAGAAGTTCCGGGCCTACGGCAGCGTGACCCAGGGTATGGAGGCCATGATCCCGCTGCGCTGGAACAAGAAGGTCAAGGTGGAGCGGTATGAGTAAGCGCGTGCGCATCAAGCTGAACCGGGCCGCCGTGCGGGCGCTGATGAAAAGCCCCGAAATGCGGGAGATACTGGCCGAGCAGGCCCAGGCGATTGCCGGGCGGTGCGGCGACGGCTACGAGACCCGCGTAGGCACAGCAGAGACCCGCGCCATTGCGACGGTCTACCCTGCCGACGCTGCGGCCCGCCGCGATAACCACAAAAACAACACACTGGAGAGGGCGCTGCGATGATCGAGCAAATCGTCAAGGATTTTTTAACCGCCCGCCTTGGTGTGCCCATCAAGACTGAGGTGCCGGAGAGACCCCCCGGCACCTTTGTTGTTTTGGAGCGCACCGACGGCGAGCACAGCACCGGCATCAAGCGATGCACGCTGGCTGTGCAGAGCTGTGCGCCGACGCTGCTGCAGGCCGCCCAGCTGGATGACCGGGCAATTGAGGCCATGGAAGCCCTGGCAGAGCTGGACAGCGTGGGCGCGTGCCGCCTGGTGCGCGACTACAACTTTACCGACACCGAGAGCAGGCGCTATCGGTATCAGGCGGTGTTTGAAATTACTTATTACTGATTTTGTGTCCAGGTTGGACACGGAAAAGGAGTTTATTATGTCTGATGCAAAGAAAGTAACCGTCAGCAAGCCCAAGGTTGGCGGAGCTGTGTACCGCGCCCCGCTGGGGACTACCCCGCCCACCGACGCCACGACCGCGCTGGACAAGGCGTTTAAATCGCTGGGCTATATCAGCGAGGACGGCCTGACCAACTCGAACTCCCCCGAGAGTGACAGCATCCCCGCGTGGGGCGGCGACAAGGTGCTGTATTACCAGACCGCCAAAGACGACACCTTTGGCTTTATGCTGATCGAGGCGATGAACGAGGACGTGCTCAAGACCGTGTACGGCGACAAGAACGTCACCGGCACGCTGGCCGACGGTCTGACCGTCAAGGCAACTGCCGTCGAGGCCGCCGACAGCGTGTGGGTCGTGGAGACGATTTTGCGCGGCGGCGCGGTCAAGCGCATCGTGATCCCCTGCGCCCACATCACCGAGATCGAGGATATCGTTTACAAGGATGACGAGCCGCTGGGCTACGGCGTGACCCTGGGTGCGACGCCGGATGACAGCGGCGTGACCCACTACGAGTACATCAAGGGGGCCTGATGAATATGATCGATGGAAAGACGTCCACCGGGTTTGCCTTTACGATCCCGAGAGAGCGGCTGGACAACATGGAGCTGCTGGATGCGCTGGCCGAGGCCGACAACGGCAATGTGCTGGCGGTATCCAACGCTGTGACCCTGCTGCTGGGTGCCGGGCAGAAAAAGGCGCTGTATGACCACCTGCGCACCAAGGCGGGCAACGTGCCGGTTGCGGCGGTGAGCGCTGCGGTGCGGGAGATTCTGAGCGGCGGCGTGCAGGAAAAAAACTCTTGATCCTTGCCCACATGGCGGCACAATACCCGGAGGAACTGACCTGCGACATGGCCGAGACCTACCATGTGCTGGACTGGCGTGCCCTGGGCCTGCCGCTGGCGGCCACGCTGGCGGCGGGCCTGCGGGAGAACAGCCGCACCCGCATGGCGCTGGCCGGGGCGAAAGTGCCCACCGAGACGCTGCTGCTGGGCCAGGCGGCAGATGCGCTGCAACTGCTGCTGTGGACGAAAACCAAGGACGCCCAGCATGGCCGGAACCGCCCCGCGCCCCTTGTGCCCACCCTGTTGGGGCGGGTGCAGGAGTGTGAGACGGCAGGCTTTGCGGACGGCGCCGCGTATGAGGCTGCGCGGGCAAGGATTTTGAGGAGCGTATAAGGGTAAGGGGGCGGCTGCGGCGGCACCTTCCCCCGAGGGGGAAGGCAAAGAGCGAGGGAGGTGTAGTAAAATGGCGAAGCAATCGCTGGCGAGTGCGTATGTGCAGATCATACCGTCGGCGGACGGCATCAGCGGCAGCCTGGCCGAGGCGCTGGGCGGCGAGGCGGCCACCGCAGGCAAAAGCAGCGGTGCAAGCCTGGGCGCAAGCCTGGTAAGCTCGCTCAAAGGCTTTTTGGCAGCGGCGGGCATCGGTGCGATGCTGAAAAGCGCCTTTACCGGCGGCACCGAGTTTGAGACGGCGCTTGCCAAGGTAGGCACGATCGCCGACACGGCGGCGGTACCGCTGGATACGCTGCAAAGCCAGATCATGGAGGTATCCAACACGATGGGCGTGGGGGCCGCCGACATTGCCGAGGCAACCTACCAGGCCATCAGTGCGGGCCAGTCCACCGGGGACGCGGTAGCATTTGCGGGGCAGGCGTCCATGCTGGCAGCGGCGGGCTTTACGTCGAGCGCATCGGCGGTGGATATCCTGACCACGGCGCTGAACGCCTACGGCCTGGGCGCTGACGAGGCCGGGCACGTGTCCGACGTGCTGCTGACTACGCAGAATCTTGGCAAAACCAGCGTGGACGAGCTGTCCAGCAGCATGGGCAAGGTCATCCCGCTGGCGTCGGCCTACAATGTCAGTCTGGAGAACCTGTCCAGCGGGCTGGCAATCATGACGGCCAACGGCATTGCCACGGCGGAGGCAACGACCTACACCAAGTCGATGCTGAACGAGCTGGGCGACACCGGGTCGGCGGTCAGCAAAATTTTGCAGAGCGAGACCGGCCAGAGCTTTGCCCAGCTGATGGACAGCGGCGCATCCCTGGGGGATGTGCTGCAAACCCTGTACAACAGCGTGGATGGCGACAGCACCGCTTTTGCGGGGCTGTGGAGCAGCGTGGAGGCGGGCACCGGCGCACTGTCGCTTGCGAATGCCGGCGCGGAAAAGTTCAACGACGTGCTGGGCCAGATGCAGGCGGACAGCAACCTGACCGAGACGGCCTACGCCACGATGACCGACACCATGCAGCACAGTATGGACCTGCTGCAGACCAGCGCCCAGAACCTGGGCATTGCGCTGTTTGATTCGGTCAGCGGGCAGCTGGGCAGCGCCGTAGACCTGGCGAGCGGCTACCTGCAAACACTGACCGACAGCTTCCAGAGCGGCGGGCTGGCGGGCCTGGCCGAGGGGCTGGGCAGTATCTTTATGGACCTTGCCACCAACGTGGGGCCGCAGCTTTTACAGAGCGGCATCGAGATGATCGACCAGCTGGGCCAGGGCCTTGTGACCGGCATCCCCAACCTGCTCAGCACTGCGCTGCCGATGGTGGCCGACCTGGCCAGCGGGCTGCGTGAGAACGCGGGGCAACTGGTGGACAGTGGCATCCAGTTTATTTTAAACATGGCGCAGGGCCTGATGGATGGGCTGCCGACGATGATCGAGTACATCCCGGGCATCGTGTCCGACATTGCGGGCATCATCAACGACAATGCGCCGAAACTGCTGATGGCGGGCGTCCAGCTGATTATCACGCTGGGCAAGGGGCTTATCAACGCGATCCCGGCGCTGGTCGCCAACCTGCCGCAGATCATCCAGGCCATTGTGGACGTCATCACGGCGTTCAACTGGATCAACCTGGGCGGAAAAATCATCACGTTTTTCGGCAACGGTATCAAGAACATGGCGGGGTTTGTGGCGTCCAGCGTCAAGGGATTGATGGAGCAGCCTATCGCCTTTATCAAGGGGTTGCCGCAGCAGTTCATGGGCTGGGGCAAAGACATGATCCAGGGCCTGATCGACGGCATCACCGGCATGATCGGCAATGTGGCCGGTGCCATCGGCAGTGTGGCCGACAAAATCGCCTCTATTATTCATTTCAGCCGCCCGGATGAAGGGCCGCTGCGCAACTATGAGCAGTGGATGCCCGACTTTATGGGCGGGCTGGCCGACGGCATCCGGGGCAACCTGTGGCAGGTGGAGGATGCTGTGCAGTCCTTAGCCGGGGCAGTCGCCGCGCCGATACAGGCCAACCTTGCGGCGGGTGCCGCCGCCCCAGTGCTGGCCGATACGGCAGCGGTGTCACCTGCGCAGGGGCAGACCATTACCATCAACGTGTACGGTGCGCCCGGGCAGGACATCAACAAGCTGGCTGACGTCATTGAAGCGCGGTTGAGCTGGAAGATGGAGCGCCGCAAGGAGAGCTTTGCATGAGAAAAGACTTTTTTATTTTTGGCGGTGTCAACAGCCTGGACTACGGCGTACTGCTGGACGGCAGCGGCACGACCACTGCCCCCGAGCGGGACGTGATGACCGTGACGATACCGGGCCGCAGCGGGGACCTGCTTGTGGACGCGGGGCGCTGGAAAAATACCACCGTGAGCTACCCCTGCACTATCGCCCGGGAGTTTGAGGGGCGGTTTGCGGCGTTCAAGCAGGCGTTGCTGGCCGAGGGTGGCTACAAGCGCCTGGAGGACACGCTGCACCCCGATGAATACCGCCTAGCCTACCTGGCGGGGCCGTTGGAGCCGGAGACCATCCCCTACAACCGCGCAGGGACGTTTGCGCTGGATTTTGGCTGCAAACCACAGCGATTTTTGAAGTCCGGCGAGGACGTGCTGACGGTGGTAAGCGGCGGGAAGCTGTACAACCCTACCGGCTGCGCGGCGCTGCCGCTGATACGGTTGACGCTGACCGGCGACGCCAAGCTCAACGTGGGCGGCGTGCAGATGAGCGTTGCCGGGCACACGGGGCCGATGTGGATCGACTGCGATCTGCAGGACGCCTACTACAACAACACGAATCTGAACAAGTACCTGACCGCGCCGGAGTTCCCGGTGCTGGGGGCAGGGGCAACGCAGGTAAGCTGGAGCGGCGGGATCGACAAGTGCGAGGTCGTGCCGCGGTGGTGGAGGCTGTGAGGGGGAAAGAGCGGTTAAAGCAAAGCCGCCCCTCATCCGGCCCTGCGGAGCGGAAAGGATGTGAGGGAAAATAAGTTATCCGAGATATTACGACGGAACGATCGGTCTGCAGGGCAACGGTGTGGGGGTGCTGCGGGATGCTGTAAGCTGCACCGTGACCGAGGAGCGAAACGGAGCGTTTGAACTGGAAATGGTCTATCCCATCACCGGGCAGCATTACAGCAGCCTGGCGCTGCGCGGGCTGATTCTGGCAAAGCCGAACCCCTACGGTGAGGCGCAGTATTTCCGCATTTATAAAATCAGCCGCCCCATCAACGGCCAGGTGACGGTCAACGCGCAGCACATCAGCTACGATTTGAGCGGCATTCCGGTGGGGCCTTGTAAGGCGTTGAACGCAGTCGACGCCTTGCAGCAGCTCAAAAGCCATGCGGCGGTAAGCTGTGACTACCAATTCTGGACGGACATCCAGACGGTGGCAGACTTTGCCGTTGCCGTGCCGGGCAGCCTGCGCAGCCTGCTGGGCGGCGTGGAGGGCAGCGTGCTGGATGTGTACGGCGGTGAATACGAGTGGGACAACACCACCGTGAAGCTGCACAGCCAGCGCGGCACCGACCGCGGTGTGACGATCCGCTACGGAAAGAACCTGACCGACTTGACCCAGGAGGAAAGCTGCGCCGAGGTCTACACCGGCGTCTACCCCTACTGGGTGGACAGCGACGGCAACGTGACCCAGATCACCGGCAACCCGGTTGTCAACGTGCCGGACGGCCAGTATAACTTTGTGCGGGTGCTGACGCTGGACGTGAGCCAGGACATAAAAGAGCAGCCCACCGCCGCGCAGCTACGGCAGGCCGCGCTGGATTATATCGCCGCAAACAAAGTGGGCGTGCCGAAGGTAAGCCTGACATTGAGCTTTGCCCAGCTGGAACAGACCGCCGAATATGCCGACAAGGCCCTGCTGGAGCGGGTGTGCCTGTGTGATACCGTACATGTGCAGTTTGCAAAGTTGGGCGTGAGCGCTGATGCAAGTTGTATCAAAACGGTCTATGACGTGCTGCTGGAACGTTACGACAGCGTGGAGCTGGGGGACGTCCGCAGCAGCCTGGCCAACACCGTGGCCGACATGGGCAAGACCGTACAGAGCACCGTGAACAAGACGCGCAGCGACCTGGAACGGGCCATTGACCGCGCCACACAGCTTATCACCGGCAATCTGGGAGGCTATGTGGTGCTGCACAGCTCCACCGGCGCGGATGAGCCGGACGAGATCCTTGTGATGGATAAGCCGGAAATTGAAAAGGCTACCAAGGTCTGGCGGTGGAATCTGGCCGGTTGGGGTTACAGCAGCAGCGGCTACGGCGGGCCGTACCGCCTGGCCGCCACGATGGACGGTGCAATCAACGCCGATTTCATCACGACCGGAACTATGAGTGCGAATCTTATCCGGGGCGGCGTTCTGCAGTCCACCAACGGAAAGTTTGTGTCCAATTTGGACACGGGCGTCACGACTTTTAACGGCGGGCTGGTTGTGAATAGCGACAACTTTAAAATCGGCTCGGACGGGTCTGTGGACATCACCGGAAAATTCACTTCGACGGTGTCGGAGAGCAAGTGCGTCATCGACAACGCCAAAATTGAAATGTACCGCAAGACTAACGACGGAAACTGGCACATGGGCGCGTTTATGTCTACATGGGGCAGCAACAACGCCGTGGGCCGCTTGGTGCTGTACGGCCCGGCGGCCAGCAACCCCAACAATATGATCGCTAACGTCACAATGGCTGGCCAGTATGAGGGCGGCGCTATCGCGATCAGCGACGCAGGCGGCAACGTGAAGGTGCAGCTGGGCGTGGACGGCGCGGGCAACGGCTATGTGCTGGTCAACGGCAGAATGATACAGTGAGGTGTTTTTAAATGGCGGTAGCCAATTACAGCCCACCCGCAGAAGCGCTTATCAAGGCGACGCGGGCGGATTTTGACCGGCGTGACGTTGTGCTGCCGGTGCATCTTGTACAGTACGACGATACGCTCCCGGTGCTGGCCGTGGCCCTGTACAAGGGCGGGCAGCCCTGGACACTGCCCACTGGCGCGGATGTCAACCTGCGGATGGATAAAAAAGACGGGCACTATGTCTACAACCCCGCGCTGGGCGTGAGCAGCGACCGCAGCACAGTTTATATGGCCGTGACTGCCCAGATGACGACCGGCTGCGGCACGTTCGCCCCAGTGGTAGAGGTGCTGGCGGGCGGTGGTGTGGCCGGTATGGCCGCCCTGCGGCTGGACATCGACAGGAACCCGGTGCAGGATGGGATGCTTGAAAGTACGGATGAATATAAGACCGTGCAGGTGCTGGCCGCTGAGGTGGCCGCCAACGCCAAAATCGTGCGGGATAATGAGGCGGGCATCCAGGATGTGCACGAGAACATCGAGGCCATCAAGGCCGCGCCTGCCAACGCCACGGCCGCTGCGGCCAGTGCCAAGGAGGCCCGCAGCTGGGCCGTGGGCGATACAGCATCCCGCCCAGGCGAGGGTATGGACAACGCCAAATACTACGCCGCGCTGGCCCAGCAGGTCAGCCAGGGCGCGGTAGGCTGGTACCCGAACTACGAGGCGCTGTACGCGGCCCACGATACCGGCTACGACGGAAACTGGGCCATTATAGGCGATACCGATACCATCTGGGTGTGGGACAGCGACACGGGTGTCTGGAAGGACACTGGTGAAAGCAGTAAGTTTGCGAATTACTACGACAAGACTCAAATTGACGCAAATTTCTACGGCAAGACTCAAATTGACGCAAATTTCTACGACAAGACCAAAATCGACGCAAAACTGCCCAAGCCGGTGACGGTTACGGTGGCAGCCAGCGCCTGGACTACCGGTGATTGCACGGTGTCCTGGGACGATGGCAGCACGAGCAGCTACACCACCTGCGCCACTGTCACGGTGGCCGGGGTAACGGCAGACAGCCGGGTTGCTGTAAGTGACCGAACCCGAGTTACGGATGCAGTGCGGATGGTAGCCGCGCTGGAACCCGGAGCCGGGGTGGTCAAGTT